>OBZV01000013.1_pt1 | contig 240752 bp, 178 predicted proteins | sample 1501581 | NCBI WGS metagenome assembly OBZV01 (sample SAMEA2580257, study PRJEB22360) | human gut metagenome | biome: human gut; feature: human-associated habitat; material: faeces | place: Denmark | collected 2008/2010
AGCGAAGATTATTTATTCACAATAGAAGAAGTACCACCAAATTTGACGAAGAACCACTTTTTAATTCTCTAGTAGATGCTCGCTGGGATTATGTTTCAGCTTATTTTTTTATGACTTGACTTATTTCAAAACCGTATAGAAATAAACCTGTCAATAATAGATTTATAATAGGGTAGAGTGAAATTGATATGAAATCTCCCCAGTCTCATTGATTAATAAAATAGCGAGCTCTCCTTTGGGAAAAAGTGGTGTACAGTGTATATGACATAGTTGCACCAACTTGTTGAACAAAATTTCTTTATCTTTCTTGTTTGGTATTCCCCATAGTTCGCGGGCAAGCGTCATTTGTTCGATCAATGCTAAAGTCTCATCTGAACAGCTGCACTGAATAGCTATTTCTTTTAAAAAGTCTTTGTTCATTACCACTTTCTTGCTGTGAGTATCCAAGTGCCCTTCTGCCAGTTTTACCGCTTTTCCTATCATAATCCCCATGCTTACCTTTTGAAAACCAGTCTCTGCTGCTATTTTTAATGTCTCTCCGATAAAGTTCCCGTAATGCACAAAAGCCTGTGGAGGGAGATTCGGATAGAGGCTCCGGACAAATTTCTCACTTTTGGCTCCGGAATTGATAACCAATCGTTCCGCATTAACTGCATAGGCCACTTCCACTTCCTTGCGTATGGCATCGACGAATGCTTCCGAAGAAAAAGGTTTCACAATACCCGAAGTTCCGATAATGGAGATTCCTCCAATAATTCCCAATTTCGGGTTGAATGTTTTCAGAGCCAGTGCTTCCCCTTCAGGAACGCTGATAGTTACGTCCAGCCCTCCTCCATAAAGTAAGGATAGCTCATTGACGATCATTTTCCGGGGAGTCGAATTAATGGCAGGTTCACCGACGGCTAATCCCAATCCGGGGAGTGTGACTTTTCCCACCCCTTTTCCTTGCAGGAAATGTATGCCGGGAGAATCGGAAAAAGATACAGTGGCTACAATCTGATGTCTGTGGGTAACGTCCGGGTCATCTCCGGCATCTTTGATGACACTGGCAGTGGCGGTATTCTCATCCGTTTTTTCTACCTTATATATAGGTAGGACGACCCTTTCTCCATCCGGTAATGTCACTTCCGTTTTTTCTTCAAAACATTCTTCTGTCAATGCAAGTAAAGCGGCTTTGGCTGCGGCTGTTGCGCAGGTTCCGGTAGTGAATCCACTTCTTAGGGCATAAAATCCCGGTACATTTAGTTCAACAGCCCGTCTCAATCCGTATTTCCCATTTACTGTAATAAAACCCTCGGGCAGGGGAGGACGACGGACCACATAAATTTTGATTCCGTTTTTCAGAGCAGCTTCTATTTTTTCGATGAAGCCTCCCGAACTGCCGCTTTCTTTTGTGATAATCGCTTGCGGGGAAAGTTGCTTAAAAAGGAGTGATTCATCTTCTTCGGGTTGATAGAAAATCAGTTTTTCTTTGGGGAATCCTGCCTTTATGGCAATATCTACGGATTCCGACCGTTCCAGAACCCGAAAGATACAGTCATGCTCTTTCCAGAAACCTTGTAGCTTGGCAATAGTTTGAGTGCCGGTGAGAGCCAGTAGTTTCTCTATACCGTCCTGTTTCATACGGGCGACGGCATCTTCGAAGTCATCACACCAAATGATTTCCTCCGATAATTCCGGATAGATACGCTCCAGGCGCACTACCTTGATCGTTAATTCTTTTGCCGCGAGGAAGATATTCAGGTGGAGTTGTTGCGCAAATGGATGGGCGGCATCTATTATTAATCGGATGTCGTGTTCACGGCAGAAAGAAATGATTTTTTCTGAATCCATGTTGCCGGTCAGTCGCGTCATATTTCTGCACGTGACTTCCTGAAGGGTGCCACGTGTGGAATAATAAAAGGGTTGTCCTGCTTCGTCGAGGGTTTCAGCGGCAGTGCGTCCCTCCGTCGTTCCTCCGAAAATCAGTATCATGGGCGGAAAAGATGTTTGAATTCGTCAGCATATAGTCTGGATAATCCCTCCCGGTGGTCGATGGCATTACCGACTACAAGCAGGGTAGTAAGAGTCAGATGGTTGTCACGGACAATTTGAGCAAGATCTTTCAGCTGGCCGCGATATATCTTTTCTTCTTTCCAAGTGAGTTTGTAGCAGGCAGCTACGGGCGTTTCGGGAGAGTAGGCTTGCAAGAGTTCTTTCTGTACCTGCTCCACAATAGCAGCACTTAGATAGATGCACATCGTGCTTTGCGAGCGCGCCAGCAAATGAAGTTTTTCTTTTTCGGGCATCGGTGTCCGACCCTCTCCACGAGTGAGGATAATGCTTTGCACTTCTTCAGGAATGGTGAACTGTGATTTGAGGGCGGCTGCTGCGGCCTGAAAAGAAGAAATGCCGGGAGTGATGTGATACCTCATTCCGTATTGGTCGAAGAATGCCATCTGTTCGGCAATAGCTCCGTAAATACACGGGTCACCTGTGTGGAGACGTACCACAAACAATCCCTTGTCATAGAAAGACTTCATGAGGGTGAATTGTTCCTCCAATGTCATGTCTGCCGAACTTCTAACGGTAGCGCCCGGTTTGGCGTAATACGTCAGTTCGCGTGGCACCAGACTGCCGGCATAAAGAATGAGGTCTGCCTTTTCCAGCATTCTCTTGCCTCTTACAGAAATCAATTCCGGGTCGCCCGGACCGGCCCCCACAATCTCGATATGCCCGTTGTTGCGGTCACTATCAGCAGAAAGTGCTACGGCAAAGGTGAAATTATTTCCTTCGGATAGTATTCCTTTTTGCTTTTCCATCAGCAATCTGCCGTAATCGGAGGCACGGATAGCAGAACTTTCGGCCACCCCATCAACGCCTGTCACTTCTTTCACTTTTTCGGAGGGATTCGGAACGCTGATATCTGCCAGTTCTTCGGCTTTATAAATATGTAGTTCACTGTTTGAGAACTGCGTATGTAATTCTGCAATCAACGGTTCGTCTTTTTTCAGTTCAATCGTTGAAATGCTTTTCACTGCAAGTGGAGAAAGATGGTGTCGCAATAATTCATCTTTCATATAAATGCAGACTCCTTGTGGAGAACATTCTTTTTTGCAGCCTACCCCGATATGAAGCACGGGCGGATAGAACTGCAGTGTCGGGATAGGAGTGTCATATTCCCACGGACCAACAGTGATGAGTAATTGGTATTCCGCCAGCGGTATTTCTTCCAATCTATAATAGATATCTGTATGTTCCGGACAGCTCTGTTCAAGTTCGTCCGTTCCTTTATCTTTGATGTTGAGAAGCAGGGCTGTCTTGTGTTTATTCACAAACTGAAAAATAGCCTGATTCATGGAAGCCGGTGTTGCCGAAGTTTTCCATCCGTAACGGGAGGTAAACGTATCCAGCGCCCACAACTGTTGATTATCACTTTGGGTGGTGACGATGGCTTCCCCTCCGGTGATTCCCGCAACGATTCGTGTCAGTTCATTGCCGCCTCCGATATGTCCGGACAGTACGGAGATAACGAAACGTCCGGTACTGTCAACGTTAATCACTGCCGGATCGGCATATTTGTTCCGGATGCAGGAAGCAATACTTCTCACACAGATGCCGAGTGCACCGATAAAAACGATTGCTTTAAAATCGGAAAAATGTTCTTTCATAAACCCGCTGTACGAGGTGATTGTTTCGCATCCCTCTGCTTCTCCTTTGAGGTATATGGCGGATTCTGCTAACTCTCTGCTTATATTCCTGGCTATGGGCAGACTTGACTCGGAGATTAAAATAATTGCTGTCTGAACGCTCTTTTCCATCCTGAAAATAATTAATAGGGGTAATGTTGCAAAAGTACAATAATAATCAGTTTCTTTCCTTGAGAGGTAGTGTAAATTTCGTGTTACTAAAAATATTTTTAGATATGTTATGAGATCCAAATTAAATGTAGTAATTTTGCGGCACTTTAGGTGATGTTTTCAATCGTCCGATTGAACATAAAAGGGAATCCGGTGTGAATCCGGAGCAGTGCCCGCTACTGTAACATCCATCTATTGAAAGTTTTACTACTGCCACTGTGCCGGATGCACGGGAAGGCGAACTTTCAGGATGAAGTCAGGAAACCTGCCTAAGGAAGAAACAATAGTTAACTTGTTCTCGGGGCTAAGAACATAAACTATAGAAATTTAAGCATAATCACAAAATGTTGAAAAAACTTATTTTGACCACCATGTTGGTCGGTGTATGTTGTGTTGTGTCCGCTCAGGTTACAATCAAGGGACGTGTGTTGAATTCTGAAACCGGAGAGCCTGTTGTCGGAGCGAATATTCGGGTGGACCATAGTCTGCAGGGGGGAACTACGAATGCAAAAGGAGAGTTTATAATCAAGGGATTGCCTGATGGCAAACAGACCCTGCAAGTATCACACCTCAATTATGAACCGCAACGGTATTCCACTTCAAAGAGTGTAAATGACGTCGTGATACGCATGACGGAAAGTCATAACAATTTAAACCAGGTGGTAGTGACCGGAACCGGAACACATCGCCGGATGGTGGATAGTCCCATCCCGGTAAATGTATTGACTGCCAAAGATATCAAGGAGGCCAATGTTACGAATCTTGAGGAGGCTCTTACCAAACTCACTTCTAACTTTTCTTTCTCTACCAGCGGTATGGGAACGGAAATGGTGCTTAATGGCTTGAATAGCGATTATATCCTTGTATTAGTGAACGGACGGAAACTGATTGGCGATGATGCGTTGATGCGCATCAACATGGCAAACGTGAAACGAATTGAAATACTGAACGGTTCGGCATCTGCGCTGTATGGTAGTGACGCCATTGGTGGAGTTATTAATATCATCACGGATGACAGCAAAAACAAGATTGACGCATCGAGCACTACCAAGGTGAGTGACCACGGACGTTTTTCGGAAGCTGTGAATCTGGATTTGAATGTTGGCAAACTTTCATCGTATACTTCTTACCAACGCCAACAGTCGGATGGCTGGAAACTTCATCCGATGACCGAAACGGTGAATAAAAAAGGGGAAGTGAAACTGGATCCTACCGATAAACAGGCTTTCACCGGTTATCATTCGAATACGGTCAACCAGAGTTTCTCTTATTCTCTGAATCATAAGACAACGCTGTATGCACAGGGTTCGTACTATAATTTCCTGAATGACCGTCCGGTAACGGAATATAAATATAATATGTATCATGAGAATTATACGTATGGTTTCGGTATGAAGTATATTGTGAATAAGAAAGCATATATCGATGCCGATTTCTATTCGGACAATTACAAATCGGCTTATGACTATATTCAGGAAAGCGGTGACTTTAAGATTGGAGATAAGGAAACCCGTAAGAAACAATATTTTTACCGGGGAAATGTGAAGAGTATTATCAAGGTGAACAGCAAGAACAAACTGTCTGCCGGATTGGAATATCTGGATGAAAAGCTGGAAAGTGAATCGGACAATATCTCTAATAAGACGCTCTACACCATGGCTTTATATGCACAGGATGAGTGGACGATTGCCGAATCTCTGCAAGCAGTAGTGGGATTGCGTTACATTTATAATGAAACATTTGAAGATCATTTCACTCCGACAGCTTCTATTATGTATAGGGAGGGTGGTTTCCGTGGCCGATTGTCTTTTGCAACAGGTTTCCGCACGCCTACACTTTCTGAAATTTATGCTACGGATCTGGCAAAGACTACCAATCGCTATACTATCGGAAATCTGGAACTGAAACCGGAAGAAAGCAAGAATTTCTCATTGAATCTGGAATATACTCATTCCCGTTTTTCTGTATCAGCAACGGCTTTTGTAAATAATGTGACGGATATGATTAATTACCGTACTTTGAGCGATGAAGAAGCTGCACAATATGGTGATTATGATGAAGTGCGCCAGCGTGACAACATCGATAAAGTGAGAATCAAAGGGGTGAATGTAAATGCAAATGCTTACCTGGGACTTGGATTCAATCTGGGAGCCGGCTATACGCTGTTGGATGCAAGAAATCTGATAACGGACAAACCGATTGACAAAAGTGTCAAGTATGCAGGAAACGTAAATGCGCAATGGTCTAAGAACTGGGGATTGTATGGACTGAACATCAATATGGTTGGTCGCGGACAGGGAAAGAGATATTCCGAAACGTATGACTATGATTCATCCGGTTTTATGCTTTGGGATTTGAATACAGGACATACATTCAATCTGAAATATTTCATTCTGAATGCCGGTTTGGGTGTTGAGAACCTGTTCGACTGGGTAGACGACCGTCCCTGGAATACGAAGAAACCTTATTCGACCATTACACCGGGAAGAGCTTTCTATGCAAGCCTGACGATTCGTTTTAGAAAATAAGGATAAGAAATAATCGATAAGAAAGATGGAAGATTTGAAACCGGTATATATCGTTTCTTTAGGTCCGGGTGAAGCGGGGCTTATCTCTTTGATAGGAGGTGCTACACTGTGTCGGGCAAATGCTATTTTTTGCCCGAAAACAAATGCGCGTTCCCGGTCTTCTGTTCTTCTGAAAGAATTGAAGATAAAGAAAGAATCTATCAGACGCTATACATTGCCGATGAGTAAGAAGCGTGAGATGGCTTATGAGGCTTACGATAAGGTTTTTGAAGAAATAGTCAGCCTGTATTCGGAAGGTTTATGTGTGGCGATAGTGGCTGAAGGAGATGCAGGTTTTTATTCTTCTACCAGTTATTTGGTCGGAAGGCTCAAAAAAGCGGGGATACCTATCAAGCAGATTGCCGGTGTTCCGGCGTTTATTGCAGCGGCGGCTTCCATCGGTCTTTCCATTGTGGAACAGGAAGAACGGTTGACGGTGTGTCCGGGAAAAGTGGACAGGGAACTGTTCAGCCGGATTGCTTCCGGTAGTGAAGTGGCGGTAGTGATGAAACTATCGCAGTGTGAGGAGGAAGTGAAGCATTTTATAAGTTTGGAGGAAGGACTTGTCTGTCATTATTTCGAGAATGTGGGAGCGGACGGGGAATTTTATACGTGTGATAAGAAAGATATATTGGCAAGGGAATTTCCTTATTTCTCTTTAATGATAATAAAAGGTAGATGAAACGAATGAGACAAATATGGTTAGCAGGACTTGTTTTGTTGTCTTTATCCGCAGAGGTAAGTGCACAGAGCAATGTCGCCATGCAGGATTCGATTCCTGAAATAGTGGTGACAGGTACGGGAACGGAACACTATCTGAAAGATGCACCTGTGCAGACGGAAGTGATTAGCCGCAAAATGCTGGATAGTTATGCAGGGGCTACCTTGGAAGATATTTTGAGCGGACTGTGTGCTTCTTTTGATTTTAGTGCTGGTGATATGGGAGCCAATATGCAATTGGGAGGACTCGGCAATGGTTATATATTAATCCTTGTTGATGGCAAGAAGATGCATGGTGATGTAGGCGGACAGAATAACCTGGGCTTGATCGATCCGGCTCGTATTGAACGTATTGAAATCGTGAAAGGAGCTGCTTCGGCACTTTACGGAAGTGATGCTATTGCAGGAGTGGTGAATATTATATTAAAGAAACACCGCGAAAATATTTTGATAGAAAATACAAGTCGCGGCGGATCGTATGGAGAATTCCGGCAGTCGAATACCGTACAGTTCAAGGTTGGTAAATTTACTTCTTCCACTAATTTCCAACTGAAGCATTCAGACGGATGGCAGAATACAACTTATGAAGATCCGAACCGTTATGAATATCCTATAACCAATTCCATCAATAAGACTGTAAATCGCTACACGGACTGGCAAGTGGCACAGCGTTTCGATTATCAGGCTACAAAGGATTTGAGCCTTTACGCTGACGGTAGCTTTTATCGCAAACGGATATATCGTCCTTGCGGAGTGCCTGACTATAAGACTTATGATTTCCTTTATCGTAACTCTTCTGTTGTGACAGGAGGTAAGTTGAAGCTGAAAAATAGCAATAGCATTATGCTGGACGTCAACTATGATAGTCATGCTTATTATTATATGTATACTCGCGAGACTTGGGATAAGGAGTATGATGATAGTGGCAAGGAGATCAGTTTTCCATATTTCCCCGGTGATAAAGGATTGCAAAGCGATCAAAGCCGCTTGTTATTGCAGTTGAAAGGTATATTCAATCTGCCATACTTCAATCGTTTGAGTGTGGGTACTGATACGGAAATCAATTGGCTGGATGCTCCCCGTCGACTGGATGAAAAAGATCAGGTATCCGATTATACGACCTCTTTCTATGCGCAGGATGAATGGACGCCTATTGAACGGTTGAATATCACAGCGGGAGGGAGACTGACTGTGAATCAGAACTTTGGTGTGCGCATCACTCCGAAAGTATCGGCACTTTATAAGTTAGGAGCTTTTAATCTGCGTGCTACCTATTCGGAAGGATTCAAGACACCGACACTGAAAGAATTGCATTACCGTTATATCCGTCAGATGTCAATAATCTCATTGAATCTGGGAAATACGGAGTTGGATCCACAGACCAGCCGTTATGTTTCCGGTGGACTGGAATATAATGGAACTCGTTTCAGTATCAATGTCACGGGATATTGTAACTGGGTAGATAATATGATAACTCTAGTCACTATTCCTCTTTCGCAGGCTCCGGGTGATTTGGTTGTTACCTATGATCCTGCCCGTGTACGCCAGTATCAGAACATGGATGATGCCCGTACTTATGGGGTGGATGTGAATGCCAAATGGACACCGGTCCAATCACTGACTCTAACAGGAGGTTATAGCTATCTGGATACTGAAGCGAATCAATATGATGAAGAAGATCAAGTGATGAAACATGTCATTATTGATGGTATGGCTCATCATCGTGCTACTGTGAGTGCCATCTGGACGCATGCATGGAGACGGAGTAACTATCGTCTTGGCATTGGAGTTTATGGACGTATTCAGAGTAAACGTTATTATCAGGATGATGGAAATGGCAAGGCTTATAATCTTTGGAGGCTGAATACCCGTCACCAATTTAAATTGGGTAAACGATGGAATGCAGAGGTGAATGCGGGAATCGACAATATCTTCAATTATTATGAGACAACGTATCACAGCCTGAATTATGGTACAACTACAGCGGGACGAACTTTCTATGGTTCGTTGATGATACAATTCGGACAAAAAAAGACAAAAAATACATGATGTTTAACCCTTTAAAATTTTAAAGACATGAAACAGTTTAGATTTATGATGATGACGGCTTTAGTAGCTGTAATGTCCCTTTCGGCAGTATCTTGCTCCGACGACGATGATGATGTGGCAAAATCCAACCACGATAAGAAGATGGAAGCAGTAACTGCCGAAGTACAAGCCAACAAAAAGCATGATACAGCCTTGCTGCTAGTGACTTTTGGTAGTACGTGGGATGCGCCTCAAACGACTTTCAATAATATGAAAGCGCAGTTTGCTAGTAAGTTCCCTAACATGGATATTTATTTTTCTTTCACTTCGGAGATTTGTATGACCCGCTGCGCGGCAAAAGGTTGGAATTATTATGCACCTTCTTTCTATTTGGAAGCTATTGGTCTGGCAGGATATAAGACGGTTTGTGTGCAATCTCTTCATGTTATTCCCGGCGAAGAATTCCTTCGGGTACAGAATGTCGTGAAAGATTTCCATAATGATGGTGAGCACCCGGAATTTGCCAACGTGAAAGTATATTTGGGTGGTCCGTTGTTGGAAACAGAGGAAGATGTAACCAATGTAGCAAAGATTCTGCATGAAACTTATAAAAGTAAAGTGGAGTCGAATAATATCGTGACTTTCATGGGACATGGAAATCCCGAAAATTATAACTACGGGAATGGTAACTCTCGCTACACGATGATGGAAGCAGAGTTGCAGAAACTTAATTCTAATTATTTTGTGGCTACTGTAGATATGGAAGATAATTATATAGACGATATGATTTCCCGTATGCAGGAGGCTAACAAGAAATCAGGTAATGTGATCTGTCATCCGTTGATGTCTATTGCAGGCGATCATGCTAATAATGATATGAAGGGTGGTGTTAGTGCCACGGCTGAAGAAGGAAGCTGGCGCTATGAATTGTCAAAAGCCGGATATACTTGCCCGTTGGCTAACTGTGATATCAAAGGATTGGGTGATTATTCCAAGATTGTAAGCGTATGGGTTAGCCATATTGAGAAGAAGATCGCTGATAATGATGCAATGTATGATCCGGATGCGGAAGAAGAATAATTAGTTGATTAGTTGAGTGTGAAATAATCATACTGCTAATAAACAAAATAAAGCCAACCAAAATGGTCGTATTTGCTATAAATAAACGGGATCATTTTAGTTGGCTTTTATATAGTCAGGATATTCTGTGATTTTTTATTCAGAACTATCTGATTACATTTTATCTTGTTTAAGTTTTTATCTTTACCTTTGTTTCAGGTATAATCCTGAAGATGTATGAAAGAAAATAAGATCATAGTAGCAGGTATCGGTCCCGGTAGTCCGGAAGATATTACTCCAGCTGTTGTTAGTGCACTGAAAGAATCAGATGTGGTGATTGGTTATAAATATTATTTTCAGTTTATTACTCAATGGCTGGCAGAAGGAACAGAATGTGTTGATACCGGAATGAAACGGGAGAAAGCCCGTGCTGAATTGGCTTTTGAATATGCTGAACAAGGAAAAACGGTTTGTGTCATCAGTTCCGGTGATGCGGGAATCTATGGGATGGCTCCGTTGATTTATGAAATGAAACGGGAACGGGGGAGTGAGGTCGAGATCCTTGTGCTGCCCGGTATCAGTGCTTTCCAGAAAGCTGCGTCATTGCTGGGTGCTCCCATCGGTCATGATTTTTGCATTATCTCTCTGTCCGACTTGATGACTTCCTGGGAGATCATAGAAAAAAGAATCACTGCCGCTGCTACTGCCGACTTTGTAACAGCCATTTACAACCCCAAGAGTGAGGGACGTTACTGGCAGCTTCATCGCCTGAAAGAAATTTTTCAGCAATCCCGTTCACCGGAAACGCCCGTAGGTTATGTCCGTCAGGCAGGCCGGGAAGAAGAAACGGTGGTAGTGACCACCTTGCAGGATTTCGATCCGGAAGAAGTGGATATGTTTACAGTAGTACTGATTGGCAATTCACAAACCTATCAATTTCAGAACCGGATGGTAACTCCTCGCGGATATTATCGCGAACAGGAAAAGGGTGAAGTCGGAAAAGGACAGGAGATTATGATGAACTCTTTCCGGAAGATAGAGGAAGAGATGCAGAATAAAGAAATTGACCTTGACCGTAAATGGGCTTTATTTCATGCCATACATACCACAGCGGATTTTGAAATGGAGAAGCTGGTATATACGGATAAGGAGGTTGTAAAGAACTTGTATGAACAGATTGCTTCCGGACGGATTAAGACGATTATCACAGATGTCACGATGGTGGCTGCCGGCATACGGAAAGGTGCTTTACAGCGTTTAGGGGTGGAAGTGAAATGTTATCTTTCCGACGAACGTGCAGTGGAACAGTCGAAGAAACGGGGGACTACCCGTTCACAGGAAGCTATTCGCCTGGCTGTAGAAGAACATCCGGATGCTCTTTTTGTATTTGGCAATGCACCTACGGCATTAATAGAACTGTGCGATCTGATTCGAAAAGGAAAAGCACACCCGTCCGGGGTTATTGCCGCTCCCGTAGGATTCGTGCATGTGAAAGAGTCGAAATACATGATAAAGACATTCACGGAAGTACCGAAGATTATTGTTCAGGGCAGACGGGGAGGGAGTAATCTTGCCGCTACATTGGTGAATGCGATTTTATGTTTTGATGATGCCCGGACACTGCGCCCCGGCAGAGATGTATAGAAGAGTATAGACATTTTATATGACAGAATGCAGGAATTTCATATCATAGGAATAACAGATAGTCGCGAACTCTCTTTCAGTAAGGAGGTTCAGGCTTTGATTGCCCGTTCTCATGTCTTTTCGGGTGGAAAGAGACACCATGAAATTATGGCTGCCATGTTACCGGAATCATCGGTTTGGATAGATATAACTGTGCCTCTTGACGCTGTGTTCAAGTGTTATGCCGATTATCAGGAAATAGTAGTTTTTGCTTCCGGTGATCCTTTGTTTTTTGGTTTTGCCAATACGGTGATGCGTAAACTGCCCGAGGCTGTTGTCAAAATCTATCCGTCTTTCAATTCCTTGCAGCTTTTAGCACACAAAGTCTTGTTGCCTTATCATGATATGCGGACGATTTCTCTGACTGGCAGACCGTGGAAAGCCCTGGATGAGGCTCTTATTTCCGGAGAGACATTGATTGGTTCGCTTACTGACAGAGAAAAGACACCTGCTTCCATAGCTGTCCGGATGCAAGCGTACGGATATGCCAACTACCGGATGATTGTGGGCGAGCAGTTGGGGAATGAAGAGGAAACAGTGGCAGAATATAGTGTGGAGGAAGCGATGGAAAGGCATTTCAGGATGCCGAATTGTGTGATTTTAAAGCGTATTACTGTTCGTGAACGGCCGTTCGGAATTTCGGAAGAGCAGTTTGAATTGCTGGACGGGCGGGCGAATATGATAACCAAGATGCCTGTTCGTCTGCTGTCATTGAGTCTGCTCGATTTGAGAAACAGATCGGTGATGTGGGACGTGGGTTTTTGTACCGGTTCTGTTTCCATTGAGGCGAAGTTACAATTTCCTCATCTCGATATTGTTGCTTTTGAGAAAAGAGAGGCGGGGCGACAATTGATGGAAACGAATAGTCATCGGTTTGGCTGTCCGGGAATAACGACGGTGATTGGAGATTTTTTGGATATGCCGTTAGAGAAATTTCCCATGCCTGATGCTGTCTTTATTGGAGGTCATGGTGGCAAGTTGGGAGAAATGATAAAGAAAATAGCTCCTTTATTGCCTGTTGGTGGGACGCTGGTGTTTAATTCTGTATCCGAAGACAGTAGGAATCAATTTGAGAAAGCAATAGACGATAATGGATTGAAACTTGAACAAGTGATCCGACTGACAGTAGACGAGCATAATCCCATTGATACACTGAAAGCTATAAAACGATGAAACAAACCAGTCATTTTTTAATTGGAGCCGCTTCTTCGGGAGGTGGAAAAACAACCTTTACAACAGGGTTGTTAAGACTGTTTCGTGATAGAGGACTGAATGTGCAGCCTTATAAATGTGGCCCTGATTATATTGATACGAAGTATCATGAGATGGCAGCAGGTAATGCTTCCGTCAATCTCGATCTCTGGCTCTCTTCTCAAAAACATGTAAAGGAGACGTATGCAAAATATGCGGCTGCAATGGATGTATGTGTGACCGAGGGAGTGATGGGACTTTTCGACGGTTTCGATGGAATGGAGGGAAGCAGTGCGGCTATTGCCGCCTTATTGAATATCCCTGTTGTTCTTGTAATCAATGCCAAATCAACGTCTTATACAGTAGCTCCGATTCTATATGGCTTTAAATATTTCAATCCGTCGGTGCGACTTGCCGGTGTGGTATTCAATCAGGTAGCTTCCGAACGCCATTACTCTTTTTTACAGAAAGCCTGTGAAGATGTAGGCGTAGAATGTTTCGGCTTTCTTCCCCGATTGAAAGAACTGGAAGTACCCTCCCGTCATTTGGGATTGACGTTGGATACTTCCTATCAGTTTGATAAATTCGCTTCTGTGGTGGAGCAGGCGATTGAAGAGCATGTGGCGGTTGACCGGATTCTTGAAGTATGTAGTGTACCATTGGTTGATTATAATGCACATACCTCGATTCCATCGACAGAAATCTCCAAAGACATTCTTTCTGAAAAAAAATGGAAGATAGCAGTAGCACAGGATGCAGCATTTAATTTCATGTATCGGGAGAACTTGGCTCGTCTGAAAGAATTAGGGACAGTTACCTTTTTCAGTCCCATGAGCGATGAACATCTGCCCGATTGTGATTTAGTTTATTTGCCGGGTGGTTACCCTGAATTTTTCCTGAAAGAGCTGGAAAGTAACATAGCCATCAAGCAGCAATTAAAAATGTATGTGGAAAGCGGAGGCCGTTTGCTTGCCGAATGTGGTGGGATGATGTATCTTTGTGACAGTATCCGGGGAATGGATGGAAAACAATATGCCATGGTCGGATTACTGCATCAGAGGGCTACTATGGAAAATATGAAATTAAGGCTTGGTTATCGAACCCTCCGGATAGGAGAGCAGGTATGGAAAGGACATGAGTTTCATTACTCTTCCATTGAAAAAGAACTTCCATCCATTGCGGAGGTGACAGATGCAAAAGGAAATCCTGTTTCCACTCCGCTTTATCGATATAAGAATCTGATTGCAGGCTATACACACCTCTATTGGGGTGAAATGAACTTAATGAAACTTTGGGAATGATGAGAAGAATATATACCCGTACAGGAGACAATGGAACTACCGGAATCTTTGGTGGTGAGCGTGTCGAAAAAGATGATATCAGGATTGAGGCTAATGGTACGATTGACGAACTGAATACGGTGATAGGAATAGTCCGCTCACTTCTTCCTGAACAGGATGAATGGCACGAATGGCTGTATGAAATACAGATGGAACTGATGTCATGTATGAGCCATGTGGCTACTCCATCCGTTAAAAGGGGCGAAAATCCGAATACCTTGCGTACGGATCTGACCGGTCTTCTGGAAAAAAGAATGGATACAATGAATGCCGCTATGGAAGATAATGGCTATTTTATATTATCGGGTGGTACACAAATTTCTGCACAATTGCATCATGCGCGTGTTATAGCAAGGCGTGCCGAACGGAGGCTTTGCACATTACATCGGCAGGACCCAGTGCCGCAATCTCTGCTTGAATTCATCAACCGGTTATCCGACTTGTTCTTTGTCATGGCACGCTATGAAATGTATCGGCAGCACTGGACTGAAGAGAAATGGAAAGCTTTCGGTTATAAGCGCAAAGCTTCAACCCCTGACCAAAGTAAATAGAAAGATGGAGAAGAAAAAACTAAATTCCTTTATGCTTGCCGGAACAGGTAGCGATGTCGGGAAAAGTATTCTGGCTGCGGCGTTCTGCCGCATATTGAAGCAGGACGGATATCATCCTGCACCGTTCAAGGCCCAGAATATGGCTTTGAATTCGTATGCCACTCCCGAGGGATTGGAGATCGGCAGGGCGCAAGCCGTTCAGGCGGAAGCTGCCGGTGTTCCCTGTCATACGGATATGAATCCGTTGTTGTTGAAGCCAAGCTCCGAACATACTTCGCAGGTTGTGTTATTGGGGAAACCAATCGGTGACCGGAATGCGTATGAGTATTTCCGCAAGGAGGGAAGGGAAGAATTACGAAAAGTAGTCAATGAGTCGTATGATCGCCTCGCTACCAGATATAATCCGATAGTGATGGAGGGGGCCGGCAGTATCTCGGAAATTAATCTGCGGGACGTCGACCTGGTCAATATGCCTATGGCAAAACACGCTGGGGCAGATGTTTTTCTGGTGGCGGACATTGATCGTGGTGGTGTATTTGCCAGTGTGTATGGTTCTATTCTGTTGCAGACTCCGGAAGAACGTTCATTGATTAAGGGTATTATTATCAATAAGTTTAGAGGGGATATCCGCCTGTTTGAGTCCGGAATAAAGATGATCGAAGACCTCTGCAAGGTTCCTGTGCTTGGAGTAGTGCCCTACTATAAGGGAATTTATATAGAAGAAGAGGACTCTGTGATGCTTGAGTCTAAAAACCGGGAGGCTATGGCCGGAAAAATCAATATAGCTGTGATCTTGCTGCGTCATCTGTCTAACTTTACCGATTTTAATGTGTTGGAACGGGATGAACGGGTGCATTTGTATTATACCAATAATGTGAATGAAATAGCGAAAGCAGATATTGTATTGTTGCCCGGAAGCAAGAATACGCTGGATGATCTTTATGAATTGCGCTGTAACGGAGTAGTACAAGCTATTCTGAAAGCTCATCGGGAAGGGGCGACCATCATGGGCATCTGTGGCGGTTATCAGATGATGGGACTGGAAGTACGCGATCCTGACGGAGTAGAGGGAAGTTTTAAATTACTCCCCGGCTTGGGGTTACTTCCTGTTATCACTACCATGCAGGGAGATAAAGTGACCCGGCAGGTGAATTTCACTTTTGATGAGTCGGATACGGTTTGTAAGGGATATGAGATACACATGGGCAGAAGCGTACCTGCCGAAGGATTCTCCCCTTCTCCTTTAAATAAACTGGAGGATGGAAGAGAGGATGGTTACCGGAATGGTCGGAAATGTATGGGAACATATATTCATGGCATACTTGACAACCGGTCATTTATAGATTTCCTGCTCAAGCCTTATGCCGACAAACTGGAACAGCAGACCTTTGACTATGCAACATTCAAGGAAGAACAATATGATAAGTTGGCGGAACATGTGAGAAAACACATCAATATGCCGTTACTTTATAAAATATTAGAAAGAAATGATTGAGGGACACGGAGACGATCTTTATAAATACGGAAAGAAAATAGTTAGTAATTTCAGTTCGAATGTGTATAACCGGATCGATCATTCGGGACTTTACCAACGACTGAATGAGCGGCTCTCTACCATTTGCAGTTATCCCGAGCCGATGCCTTATTCTTTGGAAAGTGAAATAGCCCGGAGGTATTCGCTCACTCCCCGCCAAGTTTGTATAACTAATGGAGCGACGGAAGCTATTTACCTGATAGCACAAGTCTTTCAAGGACGTATTTCAGCCGTGTTGGGACCAACCTTTAGCGAGTATGCGGACGCATGCCGGGTACATCGGCACAAAGTGAAGCCTTTTTATTCGTTGGATGCTTTACCGGAAGATGCGGAACTGGTATGGATCTGCAATCCGAATAATCCGACAGGTGAAGTGCGAAATAAGGAAGACCTGAAAGCATTGGTCGATTCTCATCCTGATAAATTGTTTATATTCGATCAGTCTTACGAGTATTTCACATTAAAGTCACTTCTTGGGATTAAAGAAGCCGCTTCCTTTCCAAATGTGATCCTGCTCCATTCAATGACCAAGCAATACGCGATTCCGGGACTGCGGGTGGGTTATTTTACTGCCTCCAAGGGCTTGACCGATGATGTTCGTTGCCGCCGGATGCCTTGGTCTGTGAATAGCTTGGCTATTGAAGCCGCAAAATATCTTCTGGAAGAGGGAGACGGCATTTCAGCGGATATTCCGCAACTTCTGGCAGAACGTGAGCGACTGACAAACCTCCTGCTTGCCACGGGTATGTTGGAAATATGGCCAACTGATACGCACTATATGTTGATAAAACTACGTATGGGGAAAGCGGCGGCCCTTAAGGATTTTCTAGCCGTGAATCATGGAATACTCATTCGGGATGCATCCAACTTTGAGGGATTGGACGAGCGTTTCTTTCGGATTGCTACGCAAACTCCCGAAGAAAATGATAAGCTGGTGAAAGCAATCAGTGAATGGATGGAGCAGATAATGAGTTAAGATATATTTTTGTTTATGATGAGTTACTTTATCGCTATAGGAGTAGTGCTGCGTGTTTTATTGCCGGCTTGGCTGATGGATCGTCTATTCGGTGATCCGGTGTCTTTGCCTCATCCTGTCATCTGGTTCGGCAAGATGATTGCTTTCGGGGAAAAGAGACTGAATAAAGGATCTTATAAGTTATGGAAAGGAGGAATCATGTCTGTTCTGTTGATCCTGTTCGTTTATTCGGTCACCATAGGAATCGAATATGCCCTTTCTTTTTTAGGAACTTCAGCAGTGATCGGTTTTGATATAATCTGTATTTTCTTTTGTCTGGCCGGAACTACGTTGATTAAAGAGGTCAGAATGGTATTTGAGGCGGTTGATCGTTCTTTGGAAGAGGGACGTATTCAGGTTGCCCGTATTGTGGGACGTGATACTTCCGAACTTTCTGCACAGGAAGTCAGGACTGCTGCTCTTGAAACTTTGGCGGAAAATTTGAGTGACGGAGTGATTGCTCCTCTTTTCTGGTATTTGTTGTTGGGCGTTCCGGGAATGATGGCCTATAAAATGGTGAATACGCTTGATTCCATGATTGGTTATCATAGTGATCGTTATCTTCTTTTTGGGCGTGTGGCAGCTCGTGTTGATGATGTCGCTAATTATATTCCTGCCCGTCTTACTGCTTTTCTGATGGTATTGGCAAGTGGTCGGCTGAAACTTCTGTCATTTGTGAAGAGATATGGCAGAGAACATGCAAGTCCCAATTCCGGCTATCCGGAAGCCGCTCTTGCAGGTATCCTGAATTGTCGTTTCGGCGGTCCTCATCACTATTTTGGTCAACTCTTTACAAAGCCTTATATCGGAGTGAATGAACGTTTGCTGGACACATCCGATATGCGGATGGGAGTTGCTGTCAACCGTCGTGCAGAAGAGATGATGATTGTCCTGACTGTTTGTTTACGGGCGCTCTTGATATAGAAAAACTTCTCCGTAGGCAGGTACTGCCTGAAATGCTTCTTCCGGTTGAATTATCTTTGCATAAATTTGTGCGCAAATCAATACGCCGCCATGAGCAAATACTACTATATTTTCAGCCTCCTTTTGTTTGACTTCGTCTAAAAATGCGGCTACCCGTCTATATTGGTCGGCAAACGATTCTCCATTGGTTGCTTTTACATTCATGTAATCGTCGTACCAGCATTGGAGATTCGGGTCTTTGATTTTATCAAAATACTGCATTTCCCAATCTCCGAAATTAAGTTCCAGTATTCTTGGGTCACGGATGGCATCTCCGAATCCGCAATACTGTGCCAGACGGGTGCATCTGGATAGAGGACTGGTATAGGCCATGTCAAAGTGAATGGATTCGATTTTAGCTTTGGTTACAGCTGCTTCTGCCTCAAATGTAGGACGTAAAGGAACGTCTGACTGACCGTAACAAAGACCTTTAGGAACGTCGACAGAGGTATGTCTGATTAGATAAATATTCATAGGTTTACTTATTTTATATAGATAGACATCACTGCTCCCAGCCAGAAACTTATTTCGCTTAAGAGAAATAATGCACCGCAACAATCTCCGGTATATCCGTTCAGACGTCGTTTCATCATCCGGCAGATAAAGAAGAATACCAGAATGGGAAATATACACACGGGCCAGTAGCTTGGAGGAAGTAATAGGAGAGGCAGTATTCCCCCCATCGCAGACATAACGATCTCCCCCAAATTCATTCTTGTATATACTGTTCCGGATTTGCTATCTTCTTCTTTCCGTGCGTAGGGCAGGTAATTGATGATATTGGAAGAAATGAATTTGCTCCAGGTATCTCCGCTTAGTAATAAGAAAGGAGTAACTGTTAAGGGAAGTGCGACCAGTAGATTGTAAGCAAGCAGATAATAGATGATTAATCCCAAAACTCCGTAGCTTCCGATATGGGAATCTTTCATGATGCGTAACGTGCTTTCCCTGTTCGTTCCACCTCCGAATCCATCGAAGAAATCGGCCAATCCATCCTCATGCAATGCTCCTGTGATAAGTAAACGTGAAGTCAGTGCCAGGATTACGGCTACTCCGTGAGGTAAAATAGTACTGGCTCCCCAGAAAATCAATGCCATCATTCCCCCGGTCAGCCAGCCACTGAAACTCCAATAACTGACAACGTGTTTGAAACACTTCTGTGGAACTTCTTTTATTTTCCAGAAAGGCAATCGTGTAAAGAATATGAGGGCGGCAAGTATCTGGTTCATCTTAGAAATATTTAGTGATAGAAGCATGAGCAAATGAATCCATCTCATTCAGCATTTTCACAGCAGAATCTACAATGGGATAGGCACAAACGGAACCGCTTCCTTCTCCAAGTCTTAGTCCGAGATTGAGTAGGGGACGTGCTCCGAGATAGTCCAATAATAGCTTATGTCCGCTCTCGTCTCCCTGATGACCGAATATGGCATAGCTCATCACTTCCGGATAAAGGCGTGAGGCGGCAAGAATACAATTGGTCATTATAAATCCATCAATTAGAATAACCATTCCCAGTTCGGCAGCTTTGAGCATTGCTCCTACGGCCATTACCATTTCGTAACCTCCGAAACGGCAGAGGATTTCTTCTGTGGAATGCTCTCCCGGATACTGTTCGAGAGATCTTTTCAGAACTTCGTATTTGTGATTTATTCCCTGGTGATTGAGTCCGCTTCCTGCACCTACACATTGATCTAATGGGATTCTGGTGAAGCAAGTCATCCATAGGGAAGAGGACGAAGTATTTCCGATTCCCATTTCACCGAAGCTAATGATATTGCAGCCTTCCTGGTGAGAAGTGTCCACACATTGGGCACCATGCTCCAGGCAGAGTTCCATCTCTTCAGGTGTCATGGCTGCTTCATGAAGGAAATTGCGTGTTCCTCTTCCGACTTTCATGTTAATGATGCCTTTTTCATAAGGTAAATCATAATCGACCCCTGCGTCTACAATTTTAAGAGTGAAACCGTGCTGTCGGCACAGGAAGTTAATCCCTGCTCCTCCATGAAGAAAGTTACTGATTTGTTGCCAGGTTACTTCTTTAGGAGATGGACTGACTTTTTCTTCTACGATGCCATGATCTGCGGCAAAGATTATATTTTGAGGATGAGTTAATCGTGGAGAAAGGGATTGTTGGATCAGTCCGATTTGCAAAGCAATTTCTTCCAGTCTTCCAAGCGATCCTTTAGGTTTGGTCAGATTGTTGATTTTGTCAATTAGAGCTTCTTTGATAGCTTCATCCGGCTTTTGAATATGAAACGTTTTCATGCTTATTTTATTTTTACGGGAATACCACTTGCCATGAGATATACATCGTCGGCATGCGATGCGATATATTGATTGGTCCAACCTTGCAAGTCTGTGAATTTACGTTGCAGTTTGTTCTCGGAAACTCCCCCCCAACCAATCTCATTAGTTACAAATATGAAAGTGGCATCCTGCTGGGTAAATTTGTCGAATTCTTTTTTGACGGCTTCCAATGAGGAGGCAACATTAGAATCAAACTCCATAAAGAAGTTAGTGCACCAAAGAGTTACACAATCTATCACTACGACTCTGCCCGTTACATTGTGACGGCTCAATTCTTTTTCTTCTTCTATATTTGTCCATTCAGGACCGCGGTTCTTTTGATGGCGTTCCACCCTTTTTCTGAATTCTTCGTCCCATATCCTGGCAGTGGCCAAGTAAACCGGTGACGTAGTAAGTTCATGCGCTTTTTTTTCCGCAAACGAACTTTTACCGGATCGTTGTCCTCCTGTGATTAATATAATCCTTTTCATTAAGTTGCTGATTGAATAATGGATGGACAAAGGTATAAAAAATAACTCTGGGATTAACCGTTTTACGTAAAAGTTATTAACTTTGTCCCGATTTGTTTTAGATCAACATAAATATCAGACTTAACTACTATTGGATATGAACGCTTGTAAGTTAGTGGGATTGCTTTTGCTGCTACTTTGGGGACATACTGCTCTGTATGCTCAACAAGTGAGAACTGTGCGAGGAAGAGTGCAGACAGTGGAAGCCGGCAGTAATGAGAAGCGGGCATTACCATCTGCCAGTATTGTTATTTTGGCGAAGAGCGATTCTGCCTTTATCAAGGGAATAACAAGTGATAAGAATGGGCGTTTCGTTCTTAATTATCAACCGCGGAAGAAAAAGAAATACTTGTTGAAAGTCTCTTTTATGGGAATGCAATCTGTATACCGGGCACTGGAAGACTCTGTATTGGTGAATATCGGTACAGTGGTATTGAAAGATGATGATATTCAGATTAGTGAAGTGACGATAACGGGAAAATTGCAGGAAGTAGTGATGGAGGGAGATACTACGGTTATCAATGCTGCCGCTTTTAAAACTCGTGAAGGAGCTTATCTGGAAGATTTGGTGAAGCGTGTTCCCGGATTGGTATATAATAAGAAAGATAATTCGTTGACATACAACGGACAGCCCATCAGTGAAATCAATGTAAATGGCGAAGCTTTTTTCTCCGGAGATAAAAAGACGGCACTCGAAAATCTTCCGGCAGACCTGATAAGTAAGTTGAAAGTATATGATAAGAAATCGAAAGAAGAGGAGTTCACCGGAATTAGTTCAGGAGAAAAGAAATATGTACTCGACTTGCAGACTAAGGATGAATTGAATAAAACCTGGCTGACAAATGCAACGGTAGGATACGGGAATAACCAGAAGAAGGATTTCGAGGGGCAAGTGAATTATTTTAGTAAAGACGGAGATAATCTTTCTTTCATCGCACAGTCTACCAACAGATACCAGAATAGTACGTACAAGGATAATATCAACAATTCGGTAGGAATGAATATGACTCATAAATTCGGTAAGAAATTCTCCCTGACCGGAAGTGTGAACTATAATCTGAACCGAAACGGAAATCTTTCTTCCATTTATCAGGAACAGTATTTGCCGGCAGGTAATCAATACTCTGCGTCTACTAACGAAAGTAACTCTAAGGGGCGGTCGATTAGTTCTAACTTCATGGGAAGCTGGGAAGTAGATAAACGTACACGTATACATTTTACCGGTAATTTAGGAATCTCTCCTAATAGGAATGAAAACAGTAGCCAGAATGCATCCTTTGATGCTCCTCCCGGCATAAGTCATGAGAGCTTGTTTGATGACTTTGAATCTATTCCCCGGGATATAAAAGTGAACCGTAGTGAGAACCGGTCGCGTTCGGAGAACCAGTCGAACCGTTATAGCTGGATGATGGGTATTATGAGACGTCTGAATGAAAAAGGTACAACGCTGGCATTGAATATCCAGAACTCGGATTCGTGGGGAGATAATGAAAGTTTTTCGCTTTCCAAAACTACTTATTTCCGTCTCGAAGATAAATTGGGTAATGATTCGGTGCTTTATCGTAACCAGTATTTGAAGTCGCCGCAAAAAAATAATTCATGGAGAGTCGGGATTACCTTTGCCCAGCCTATTGGCAAGAAGATGCATTTCCGGGTAGCATATAACTGGGATACTAACTATGAGCGTGATAATCGTGATACGTATGAATTATCTTCTCTGACGAAGTCGGAAGTCTTTGGTGAGCTACCTCCCGACTATGAAGCAGGATATGTGGATAGTTTGAGTAATCGGAGTCATAGTCGTACGAATGGACATAACCTGGATGTGGGACTTAATTACTCTGATGATACCTGGATGTTTAATGCCTCATTGGGGATGACTCCGCAAAAACGTGCTATTGAACGGAAAATGGGAAAACTCTATGCGGACACTACCATGCGTACTATCGACTTTCAGCCTATGATATGGGTGAATTGGAAAAAGAAAGAGGCCCGGATCACTTTCAATTATAGCGGTAGAACCCGGCAACCTTCCTTGTCAGATTTAATGCCGCTGACGGATAACAGTAATCCGTTGTATATCACCCGGGGAAATCCGGATTTGAAACAGATGTTTTCTCATAGTGTCCGTGTGGGCTTTCAACATTCAAAAAAAGGTATATCTGCGAATATCGGCGGGCAAATGGAACAGAACAGTGTGACGCAGGTAGTGCTATATGATGCAAAAACCGGCGGACGTGAGACATCTCCTATTAATATTAACGGAAACTGGAATGTATATGGAAGTGCCAACTGGTGGAAGCGTCTGGGGCATTTTTCCTTGCGGTTGGATATGAACGGTAATCATGGTAATCGTGTCAGTATGATTAATGAAGACAAGAGCCTCGATCCGAAGAAGAGTACGACACGTGATACCGGATTGAATTGTGAGGCGAATATATCTTATCAACCTACCTGGGGAGGCATTGATTTCTCTACTTCTTGGAATTATCAGTATTCGCTCAATTCTATTAATGATAACGATACCTATACGCGTAATTATAGTTTCCGTCTTGAGGGATACGTGGATCTTCCTTTTGGTCTGCAATTACGGACTGACGGGGCTTATTCTTTCCGTAATGGTACGAATATCCGTAAAGGCGAAGATGACCAGATGTTGTGGAATGCAAGTGTCAGCTGGCGGTTCTTGAAAAAGAAAGAAGCGGAACTGTCTGCTTATTGGGCGGATATTCTCGGAAAGAGGAAAAGTTTCGGCCGTACGACTTCTTCTGATGGTTTTTATGAGTTCCGTAACCAGGAAATAAAAGGATATTTCATAGTCACTTTCAAATATAACTTTCGTTTGATGATGTGATTTTTAGAAAAAAGTCGTATGTTTGCTACAGAACCATAAAACAAAATGTACTATGAGCGGTAATTATGTTATCAATATCGGCCGTCAGTTAGGTAGCGGCGGAAAAGAAATAGGAGAGAAGTTGGCAGCCCGTTTGGGAATCAACTTCTACGACAAGGAACTGATTAATCTGGCTTCGGAGGAAAGCGGATTGTGTAAGGAGTTTTTTGAAAAGGCTGATGAAAAAGCCTCGCAGGGTATTATTGGCGGACTGTTCGGTATGCGTTTCCCTTTTATCAGTGAGGGAGCTATGCCATGCAACAATTGTTTGAGTAATGATGCCTTGTTCAAAGTACAGAGTGATGTGATCCGTCATCTGGCAGCAGAAAGATCTTGTGTCTTTGTAGGACGTTGCGCAGATTATATTCTGCGGGAACATCCTCGCTGTGCTAATGTTTTTATTTCAGCCTCTAAAGAAGATCGCATAGCGCGGTTGTGTGGTATGCACCATATTGATGCGGAAGCTGCAGAAGAAATGATCGAAAAAGCGGATAAGAGACGTTCGGAATACTATAATTATTATAGCTATAAAACGTGGGGAGCAGCAGCTACTTATCATTTGTGTATCGATTCTTCTTCTTTGGGAATTGAAGAGACAGTGCGGTTCATTGAAGAATTTGTAGTAAAGAAACTGCAGCTTGTATGACAGGATAGAAAAGCAGATTGAAAAAATAAATAAAGCCGGCGTATTCCATTTGGATATAGCCGGCTTTATTGTTTATATGCTAAACTTGATTTACATCATTGCTAATAATATCATCTGTCCCGTCAGAATACGGAGGAACATCGATAACGGATAAACTGTAGAGTATCCCACTGCCGGAGCATCTCCGGAGGTTGTTTGATTGGCGTAAGCCAAAGCCGGTGGGTCGGTGTTACTACCGGCTATCAATCCCATCAAGGTGAAGTAGTTTACCTTATAATATAATCTTGCGATGGTGCCGATGATAAGTAACGGGATAACGGTGATTAGAAAACCACAACCTACGTATAGTAATCCGTCTCCCTCGACTACCGTTTGCACGAAATTAGCACCGGCATCTATACCGACACTGGCAAGGAAGAGAACGATACCGATTTCACGAAGCATCAGGTTGGCACTCATGGTTGTATAAGTCACTAAATGCAACTTGTGGCCGAAACGTCCGATTAGAATAGCTACTACCAGCGGTCCGCCGGCCAAACCTAATTTTAAAGGAGTCGGCATACCCGGGAATGCAATCGGAAGACTACCCAGAAGGATACCTAAGAAGATACCAACGAAGATCGTAACAATGTTCGGAGTATCCAAGCGTTTCAACTGATTACCCAGTACACCGGCAACACGTTCCACTGCATCTTGCTGTCCTACCACCATAACGCGGTCACCTACCTGAAGGATCAGATTCGGATCGGCAAACAGGTCCATACCGGAACGGTTGATACGAGTGACATTGACCCCATACATACTACGGAAGTGCATAGAACCTAATGTTTTACCATTGATTTCCGGTTTGGTAACTAGAATACGACGGGAAACCATTGGGAGGTCTTGTTTTTCCCAGTCGAGTTCCACTTCTTTTCCGATAAATACTACAATTGCAGGAGCGTCTTCTTCCGAGCAGACGATAAATAACTGATCGCCTACATTAAACACTGTTTCATGGTCGGGAATACTTACATGACCATCATGGCGAATTCGGGAGCAAACGAACTTACGGCCCAGGAACTCCTTGATTTCAATCAGTGTTTTTCCACTAATTGATTCGTTGCGAACTTCCAGGCTCATCATGTGAGGTTTGTGGTGTGAATCTCCACTTTGGATTTTCAGACTTTCTTCTTCTTTCGCCATATTGACACGGAAGATGTAACGGATGGCAATGATAGAACCAATGATACCTACCACACCGAGGGGATAAGCACATGCATAACCAAGCGCAATCTGCGGACCGGTATAATGCAATTGATTCAGAGCCTCATTGGCAGCACCAAGTCCCGGAGTGTTTGTCACTGCTCCGTAAAGGATACCTACCATCATCGGCAGTTCTACCCGGCCGTTCCAGAGGTAATAAAGCCCCAGTGCGACAGCAATATTTAACACTACGATGCCTACAGCCAACAGGTTTAATGTCATTCCTCCCTTTTTGAAAGAGGAGAAGAAAGATGGCCCCACCTGAAGACCGATACAGAATACGAACAAGATCAATCCGAATTCACGGATGAAATGTAGGATGTGTGTATCGGCTGTGAAGCCGAAATGTCCCATTAGGATGCCGGCAAACAAAACAAATGTGACGCCCAAAGATACTCCGAATATCTTTATCTTACCTAGATACACGCCGGCAGCCACTACAAATGCGTAGAGGAGCACGATGTGAGCTACGGAGCTGGGGTCCCACAATAAACTTTGTAACCAATCCATAATATAGCAGTTTTTATAATGTCTTTTTCAAAACGGGTGCAAAATTACTCATAACATTGGAGCTAATCAAATAAAAGGAGAACTAAAAATGAAGAATTTCTATGCAGATTGTATGCACTTGACGAATTGGGGCGTCCTGTGCGAATTTTCCCTAAAAAAGAGATTCGTTTTAACTTATTGGTTATATTTGCAGGTCGAACGACTGACATTTAGAAAGAGATAGATAAAAATAAAGACAATATTAATCTTGTTTTAATTTTAAATAAACTATGGCAGACAAAAAAGAAAAACTCTTCTCAGACTTTTCTCCTGCCTCCACCGAACAATGGATGGAGAAGGTTACAGCCGATTTAAAAGGTGCTGATTTTGAGAAGAAGCTCGTTTGGAAAACAAACGAAGGGTTTAAAGTGAAACCTTTTTACCGGATGGAAGATCTGGAGGATTTAAAAACTACTGATGCACTTCCTGGAGAGTTCCCTTATTTAAGAGGAACTAAAAAAGACAACAACGCATGGTTGGTTCGTCAGGAAATTAGAGTAGAATGTCCGAAAGAAGCCAATGCGAAAGCACTGGATATCCTAAATAAGGGGGTTGACTCACTTTCTTTCCATGTGAAAGCAAAAGAACTCAATGCGGAATATATTGAAACACTGTTAAGTGATATTCAGGCAGAGTGTGTTGAACTGAATTTCTCAACCTGTCAGGGGCATGTGGTTGAGTTGGCTAATCTGCTGGTAGCTTATTTCCAGAAGAAAGATTATGATGTGAAGAAACTGAAAGGTTCTATCAACTATGATTTCTTCAACAAGATGCTGACTCGTGGCAAGGAGAAAGGTGATATGGTACAAACAGCCAAATCTTTGATTGAAGCAATTCAGCCGCTTCCTTTCTATCGTGTGCTGAATGTAAACGCTTTATCATTGAATAATGCAGGTGCTTATATTTCTCAGGAACTGGGTTATGCTCTGGCTTGGGGAAATGAATATATGGGTCAATTGACTGATGCCGGTATTCCTGCTGCCATAGTAGCTAAGAAAATTAAATTTAATTTTGGTATCAGTTCCAATTACTTCCTTGAAATAGCGAAATTCCGTGCGGCACGTTTGCTTTGGGCAAATATTGTAGCTTCTTACAATCCCGAATGTGTGCGTGATTGCGAGAATAAAGGTTCTAACGGAGAATGTCGTTGCGCAGCAAAAATGGCGGTTCATGCCGAAACTTCTACTTTCAATCTTACTTTGTTTGATGCACATGTAAATCTGCTTCGTACACAGACTGAAGCCATGAGTGCTGCATTAGGAGGCGTAGACTCTATGACGGTAACTCCGTTTGATAAGACTTATGAGACTCCGGACGAGTTCTCAGAACGTCTGGCTCGTAACCAACAACTGTTGCTGAAAGAAGAATCTCATTTTGATAAAGTGATTGACCCTGCTGCCGGTTCTTATTATATCGAGAATCTGACTGTGGCTATTGCAAAACAGGCTTGGGAACTCTTCCTTGCTGTAGAAGAAGCAGGTGGCTTCTATGCTGCATTGAAAGCAGGAACTGTTCAGACTGCTGTGAATGAAAGCAACAAAGCTCGTCATAAAGCTGTTGCACAGCGTCGTGAAGTGCTGTTGGGTACCAACCAATTCCCGAACTTCAATGAAAAGGCTGGCGATAAGCAACCTGTCGAAGGTAAGTGTTGTTGCGGAGGTGACTCTCACACTTGCGAAAAAGAGGTGGATACTCTGGTGTTCGATCGTGCTGCCAGTCAGTTTGAAGCATTGCGTCTCGAAACAGAAGCATCAGGCAAACGCCCGAAAGCGTTCATGTTAACCATCGGTAATCTGGCCATGCGTCAGGCACGTGCTCAATATTCTTGTAACTTCTTGGCTTGTGCCGGTTATGAAGTCGTTGATAATCTGGGATTTGAAACAGTAGAAGCAGGAGTAGAGGCAGCTATGGCTGCAAAAGCTGATATTGTTGTTATCTGTTCCAGCGATGATGAATATGCTGAATATGCAATTCCCGCTTTCAAAGCACTGAATGGTCGTGCTATGTTTATCGTTGCCGGTGCTCCGGCTTGTATGGACGACCTGAAAGCCGCAGGTATCGAAAACTTCATCCATGTTCGTGTCAATGTATTGGATACCTTGAAAGAGTTTAACGCTAAACTATTGAAGTAAGATGAGAAAAGATTTTAAAAACATCGATATATATGCCGCATTTCAGCCGACTAATGGTGCTGAATGGCAAAAGGCTAACGGTATCTCCGCTGACTGGAAAACGCCGGAACACATTGAAGTGAAGCCTGTTTATACAAAAGAAGACCTCGAAGGAATGGAACACCTTGGCTATGCTGCCGGACTTCCTCCTTATCTGCGCGGTCCGTATTCAGTAATGTACACTCTTCGTCCCTGGACTATCCGCCAGTATGCCGGATTCTCTACCGCCGAAGAATCAAATGCATTCTATCGCCGTAATTTGGCTGCCGGTCAGAAAGGCTTGTCAGTAGCATTCGACTTAGCTACTCACCGCGGTTATGACCCCGATCACGAACGTGTAGTGGGTGACGTAGGTAAAGCCGGTGTATCTATCTGTTCATTGGAAAATATGAAAGTGCTGTTCGATGGTATCCCATTGAACAAGATGTCTGTATCTATGACAATGAATGGAGCTGTACTTCCGATTATGGCATTCTATATCAATGCCGGTCTGGAGCAAGGTGCTAAACTCGAAGAAATGGCCGGTACTATCCAGAATGATATTCTGAAAGAATTCATGGTGCGTAATACTTATATTTATCCGCCTGCATTCTCTATGAAGATTATTTCTGATATTTTCGAATACACTTCGCAGAAGATGCCTAAGTTCAACTCTATTTCTATCTCCGGTTATCACATGCAGGAAGCAGGTGCAACCGCGGATATTGAGTTAGCTTATACATTGGCCGATGGTTTGGAATATCTTCGTGCAGGAACGGCAGCAGGCATTGATATTGATGCATTTGCACCGCGTCTGTCTTTCTTCTGGGCGATTGGAACCAATCACTTTATGGAAATAGCCAAGATGCGTGCTGCACGTATGTTGTGGGCAAAGATTGTGAAACAATTCAATCCGAAGAACCCGAAATCACTGGCATTGCGTACCCACTCACAGACTTCCGGTTGGTCACTGACCGAACAGGATCCGTTCAACAATGTGGGACGTACTTGTATCGAAGCGATGGCTGCGGCTCTGGGACATACTCAGTCTTTGCATACCAATGCATTGGATGAGGCTATTGCTCTTCCGACAGACTTCTCTGCACGTATTGCCCGTAACACTCAGATTTATATCCAGGAGGAAACGAACATCTGTAAGAATGTTGACCCATGGGGTGGTTCTTACTATGTAGAAACCTTAACCAACGAGTTGATTCACAAAGCTTGGGATTTGATTCAGGAAGTAGAAAAACTGGGTGGTATGGCGAAAGCTATCGAAACAGGTATTCCAAAGATGCGTATCGAAGAAGCTGCTGCACGTACACAGGCTCGTATCGACAGTGGTCAGCAGACAATTGTCGGTGTGAACAAGTATCGTCTGGAAAAAGAAGCTCCGATTGATATTCTTGAAATTGATAATACAGCCGTTCGTCTTGAACAGATTGAAAACCTGAAACGTTTGAAAGATGGACGTAACCAGGCTGAAGTGGACAAAGCATTGGCAGCAATTACCGAATGTGTGAAGACTGGCAAGGGTAACTTGTTGGAATTGGCTGTGGAAGCAGCTCGTGTTCGCGCAACATTGGGTGAGATTTCTTATGCTTGCGAACAGATAGTAGGACGTTATAAAGCAATAATTAGAACGATATCAGGCGTGTATTCATCAGAAAGTAAAAACGATAGCGACTTCAAACGTGCTTGTGAACTGGCCGAGAAGTTCGCGAAGAAAGAGGGTCGTCAACCTCGTATCATGGTTGCAAAGATGGGACAGGACGGTCACGACCGTGGTGCTAAAGTCGTAGCAACCGGTTATGCTGATTGTGGTTTCGACGTGGATATGGGACCGTTGTTCCAGACTCCGGCGGAAGCTGCTCGCGAGGCTGTTGAAAACGACGTTCATGTAGTAGGTGTTTCTTCACTGGCTGCCGGACATAAGACATTGGTTCCGCAAATTATTGAAGAACTGAAGAAACTGGGTCGCGAAGACATTGTAGTGATTGCCGGTGGTGTTATTCCTGCACAAGATTACGATTTCTTGTATAAGGCAGGTGTAGCTGCTATCTTCGGTCCGGGTACTCCGGTAGCGAAAGCTGCTTGTCAGATTCTGGAAATCCTAATGGATGAAGAATAAGGAAAACTTTCTTATTGACAGATTGTATATGTAATAAGTGGGAAACCATGAATCAATAGAAAAAAGGGTCAGTTACTGACCCTTTTTTTGTATCCTATTATTGAAAACTTCCTTTTTGGCGTTTTATAAAAAGTATCTCAAATTTGATTTATTGAAAAAATATTCATAATATTGTCATCACTTTGTTAACTGTTGACCCGTACCTTTGCGCATAAATTTCTAAACTATGGTAGATTTCATGGATGATAAACAATTATTGGGAGAGCTGAAAAGAGGCAATAATGCAGCTTTTGAGTTTCTGTTCAAGAGTTATTATCCTCGTTTGCGAGGGTATGCTATTCGTTTTATAGAAGATGAAGAAACGGTTCGTGATATTATTCAAGAGTGTTTCTTACGATTTTGGGAACGTCGCGAAATGTTATCTGCCTTCTCACTTACTTCTCTTCTTTTTTCTATGGTCCGCAATGGATGTCTGAATTATCTGAAGCATCGCTCGATTGTTGAAAAGTACCGGGTGGAGTACCTGGCAAAGGTGGATGGGGAAGAAAGACTCTACTATGCAGACTTTATGCAGGATGCAGAACATAAATTATTATACAAGGAATTGCAGGAGCAGATTGCCCTTGTGCTTAATCAGTTGCCGGACAGGTCGCGTGAGATTTTTTTGTTAAGCCGTTTCAGGGGATTGAAGAACAGAGAAATCGCAGAAAAACTACAAATATCTACCACAGCAGTCGAAAAGCATATAGCAAGGGCTTTGCAATATTTCTCCCGGCATTTCAGCGAACGCTATCCGGTGGATCTGTATATAGTGATATTGGCATGGCTGATGATGGAGCAGAAATAATCAATGCACTCTTCGGTTATATAAAGAATAAGAAGCAGGAAAATTTTTTTCTGCTTTTTTTGTTTCAGAGGTTGGGTAAAAGAAATATGGGTTGTTACATCTTATAGAAAGTGAATATAATGAAGCAAGAAGAAAATATCCGTGAATTGGCTATTCAGTATTTTGAAGGACGCATATCAAGAGCTGACGAAAAGAATCTGTTCGAATATATCGAACAGGTGGAAGGTGGCTATGGCAGGTTCCGTCAATGGGAGAGAGAATGGATGAATCACCGGAATACCGATTCGGAGACAGATGCTGAATGGGAAGCTTTGAAACATAAGATGTATACGCAGGAAGCGATTGCCCCGTTATTGAAAAAGTCGAAATCTGGTATATGGAAGATAGCCCGTATCGCTGCCGTTATAGCATTGATTGTCGGTACTACGTTGGGTATTCAACAGGCTATTTACTTGTTTACGCCAAAGACTTTTTTTGTTTGCGAAGCTCCGTTGGGGGATAAGAGTAAGATACAGCTATCGGATGGTACAGTTGTATGGCTGAATGCAGGTTCCGTATTAAGATATTCGAATCATTTTAATACAGCCGACCGGGTGGTGGAGCTGGAAGGAGAGGGGTATTTTGAGGTGACTAAACAGAATGGAAAGCAATTTACAGTAAAGACGCATGAATATGATGTGGTGGTAAAAGGTACGAAATTTAATGTATCTGCCTATTCAGACGATTCGTATATAACAACCACCTTGCTGGAAGGAGCAGTAGAGTTGAATTATAAAGAAGATCAGATACGGATGTCTCCGGGAGAATCTATTTCTTTGGATTTGGCAACAGGACAGTTGAAAGGAAAGAAAGTAAATGCACGTCAGGCAATGGCGTGGGCGGAAGACAGGATTGAATATGATGACATTACGTTAGGAGAGATGGTGAAGAAGCTTTCACGTCAGTACGATGTGCATATTCAGTTAGAGTCGGAGAAATTGGGCGATATGAAGTTCCGTGTTTCGTTGCGTAATAAAGAGACAATCGTAGATGTAATGGATGCACTGAAAGAAATCATACCTATCAAAGTAGAATATAAGGAAAAGGATATATATATAAGATAAGAACTCAATGTTTAATTGTAAAGAAATCAAGTATGAATATTACTCAAATAGGCAGATTTGGGATGCTGTTGATGATGGCATCTGTTGCAATCTCGTGTTCTGACCCTAATCCTTTGGACTCATACACTCGTGTTCCGTTCGAAAAAACGGAAACGGATGACGGAAATAGTGATGGTGACGGAGACGGTGCCGGCGGTTTGTTCGAGAAAGGAAACGGAACGGACAGCAAACCTTATATGATAATGAATGCTACGCAGATCAGAAATATGCGTAGTGTGTTGAAATCGGGAATGAAAGTTTATTTCCAGTTAGGTGCTGATATTGATATGGCAGGCATTGATGACTGGCAGTCGTTGAATGGTTCCGGTGATTTTCCTTATGAAATAGATTTTGACGGAGACAGCCATGTCATTAAGAACTTCAAATGTTCTGCCGGTGATTATCCAAGTTTCTTCGGAGTATTGTGCGGTGATTGTCGTAATGTGGGCTTTGTGAATGCTTCTGTATCATCTGCTCGGCAGGGGATTGGAATTATTACCGGTTATCTCGGACTTAAAGATAAAGGTAACGGAAATAAGACAGGAAGAATTGTGAACTGCTATACGACCGGCGAAGTAATCGGTTCTGGTGCGGCAGGTGGAATAGCCGGTGTATTGGCAAATAGCTATGATGGGCAGGAAAGTTATATAAAGAACTGTTATTCAAATGCAACGGTCAGCGATCAGGCGGCAAGTGGCGGAAAAGCAGGTGGTATTGCCGGACGGAAAGTAGGTGTCGGCGGATTTATTGAGAACTGCTATGCATACGGAGCAGTCAGTGCAACTAAAGGAGGCGTAGGCGGTATTTTGGGACAAATCGACAAAAGTTGTGACATTGCTATCAAGAATAGCGCAGCATGGAGTAACTTGACCGGAGTGGATGCTTCGTCAACCGTAGGACGCATTGTTGGGGTCTCTGCTTCATTAGGCAGTTATGAGAATTGTTACGCCTGCGAAAGTATTGTACTCAAAGTGAATGAAAAAACGATTACCGCATCAGACGAATCATCAGCCACGGGAACAACTTTTCACGGAGTGGCGAAGTCAGCGGAAGAACTGGGGAATATCATCGTAGCCTGGAATCCGAATCTTTGGAAAAAAGGAACGAACGGTTATCCGATATTCCAGTGGTCTGAATAAATAAAGCCAGTCGATACAAAAAAGCAGAAATAATCTGCTTTTTTGCTTTTATAGGGGTTGGGCAGATGAATGATGAGTTGTTTTATCTTATAGAAGCGATTCAGAGAAATACTACAATCGAATATATATATCCTTAAATATAAATCACTTTAAATTGTAACAACTTAATTGATAAAATTATGAATGACCGAAGAAACTCATTTTTTAGACTGTTTCTCCTGATTCTGTTGTGTTTGGGCGTCCAGTCACTACGGGCGCAGACAGTTACAAAGGTCTTTAAAAATGAGCCGCTGAAGGCGGTATTGAAAGAAGTTGAGCGGCAGACGAAGTACTCTATTATCTATAAAACGGACGAGGTTAATGAAAACAAGAAGATAACGGCTTCCTTTCAGCAGGCAACTGTTAATAATGTGCTTGCTACTGTTTTGGATAAGGATGTAGAGTATAAACTACAAAACCGGATGATTATCATCACAAAGAAAACAGAACGTAATACTACTGCCGTCCCATCGCAGCCTTTACATCGGGTTACGGGGAAAGTGGTCGATGTGAACGGTGACCCGGTAATCGGTGCCAGTGTACAGGTGATGGGACAGTCTATGGGAACGATCACGAATTTGGATGGTGAATTTACATTATCCTCGGTTCCAGCCAATGCCCTAGTCGTTGTGTCTTATATCGGATTTGAGAAGAAAGAAATTAAAGTCTCCGACTTGCAGAAATCTTCGAGAGTAATACTCCGGGAGGATACGGCTACGCTGGAAGAAGTGGTGGTGGTAGGCTACGGTACTCAAAAGAAAATAAACCTGACGGGAGCTGTTGCAGTAGTAGACAGTAAAGCGATGGAAGACAGACCCGTGCCGAGAGCCTCACAGATGTTGCAAGGGACTGTGCCCAATATGAATGTAACTTTTGGGTCTGGGTATCCGGGAGCTTCGGCAACTATCAATATCCGTGGTGTGAATTCTATCAGTGGCAATGCATCGCCATTGGTGCTGATTGACGGAATAGAAGGGGATATCGACCGCTTGAATCCGAATGACATCGCTTCCATTTCCGTATTAAAAGATGCATCTTCGGCCGCTATTTACGGAGCTCGTGCTTCTTATGGTGTTATCCTCGTGACTACCAAGGAAGGCTCCGCCCGCAAGACTACCGTTTCGTATGATGGAAGATATTCATGGAGCAATCAGACGACTTCTACTGATTTTGAAACCAGGGGATATTATTCGGCAGGTATCAACGACTTGTTTTATACCAATTATAACGGAAAGCCTTATACCAACTATACGGAAGAAGACTACCGCCAGCTTTGGTTGCGCCGGAATGATAAAACGGAGAATCCCGAACGTCCCTGGGTGGTTACCGACCAACGTGACGGAAGAGATACATACGTCTATTACGGTAACTTCGACTGGTATAATTATCTTTATCGTAAAAACAGACCGATGTGGGAGCACAATATCAGTGTCAGTGGGGGAAATGAAAAGTTGAACTATTATTTATCAGGAAATACAGTTGACCAAACGGGTATCTTCAGACAGAATCCTGATAAATACAAGGTGTATAATTTCAGAAGTAAAATCTCGGCAAAGATCACTCCACGACTGACAATCAGCAATAACACGAAGTACCATTATAATAGTTACTCTTATCCGGGATTATCGGGTATTAATAACAACTTCAATACTGCGGTGAATCATGCACTGGCGAGCTTTGTACCCATTAATCCGGATGGCAGTGCGGTGTATCTGACTTCGTTGAGCAATTCTGCTGTTTTGGATGGCATGGGAGCTATCCTTTCTTATGGAAAACATAAGAATGAAGACCAGCGGTATGAGTTTTCCACGACTTTCGAAGCAAGTTTCAATGTAATGAAGAACCTGAATGTCCGTGCAAACTACAGCTACCTGCACTATAACTATCAGACCATGAACAGAACAGTAAATGTACCATATTCCAAATATCCGGGTGAGATATCCTATCTGACTACCGGAAGCGGTGTGAATCAGTTGAAGGAAACACAGACCAATCATTGGTATCAGGCTTTCAATGTTTATGGTGATTATATGCTGGATATTGCCGACCATCAGATAAAAATCATGGCAGGTTACAATTATGAAACCAAGCGTCTGAAAGATATCAAAGTCTCCCGCCAGGGTTTGCTCTCCGATGACTTGAATGACTTAAATCTGGCAGTCGGAGATGCGATGACTATGTCCGGCGGACAGAATGAATATGCGCTTTTGGGAGCATTTTATCGTCTTAATTACTCCTATAAAGGAGGTCGTTACCTATTTGAGACAAGCGGACGTTATGACGGAAGTTCACGTTTCAGAAGCGGACACCGTTTCGGTTTCTTCCCCTCGGCTTCCGTAGGATGGAGAATCAGTGAAGAACCGTTTTTCGGGAATTTAAAGAAGAATATTGATAATGTGAAATTGCGTCTCTCATACGGTTCGTTAGGAAATCAGCAGGTAGGATATTACGATTATATCCAAACCATTAATACCAACGGTACAATGAATTATATCTTTGGCGATCAGAAGAAAGGCTCTTATGCAAGTGTCTCCGACCCGAATTCCGCCGACCTGACCTGGGAAACCGTTTCGACTTGGAACGTAGGACTGGATCTCGGATTCCTGAACAACCGCCTGAACCTGACTGCCGATGCCTATGTTCGTGATACTAAAGGTATGCAAACTTCCGGCAAAAAGCTTCCCGGTGCTTATGGAGCCAACGAGCCCAAGCAAAATGCAGCCAACTTGCGTACCAAAGGCTGGGAATTGATGCTGACTTGGAATGATGCTTTCAAACTGGCAAACAAACCTTTCCGTTATAACCTGTCCGTAGGCTTGGCAGATAATACATCGGAAATAACCAAATTCGATAATCCTTCCAAGATATTGAGTGATTATTATGTAGGTCAGAAATTGGGAGATATCTGGGGATATGTAGTAGACGGACTTTTCAGGACAGACGAAGAAGCGGCAAACTATAATGTCGACCAAACAGCAGTTAACTTCGTTATCAATACAGCGCAGGTGAATCCGGGACTTCACGCCGGTGATATGAAATTTGTTGATTTGGATGGCGACCATACAATATCTTCCGGCTCGAACACGGCAGATGATCCGGGCGACCGCAAAATAATCGGAAACTCATTACCGCGCTATACATACAGTATTCAAGGTGGTTTCGACTGGTATGGATTCGATTTCTCCATCTATCTTCAGGGAGTAGGACATCAAGACTGGTATCCGGGCACTAATTCTGTATTCTTTTGGGGACCATACGCTCGTCCGTATTCATCGTTCATTCCACGCGATTTCTTGAGCCAGGTATGGAGCCCGGAAAATCCCGATGCTTATTTCCCGCGCCCGATAGGGTATCTTGCTCTCGGCAACAACCGTTCTTTGGGAGTGGTGAATGATCGTTATTTGCAGAACCTGGCTTATTGCAGAGTGAAGAATATCACAGTAGGCTATACGATTCCCGCCGTATGGACGAAGAAGGTAAAGATAGAGCGCCTGCATATCTATTTCAGTGGTGAGAATCTGTTTACCTTCTCTCCGCTAAAGAGCGACTACATTGATCCGGAACAAGCATCGGCAGAAAATTCCATCCAATCGGCAAATGGTAACGCAAAGTTGTATCCCTGGTCAAAGACCTATTCTTTTGGAGTGAACGTAACTTTTTAAACTAACTAATATTTGAATTATGAAACCTGTTTATATAGTATCTTGGTTGTTCGCATTGGCGATATCTTTCGTGTCTTGCGACGATTGGTTGGATAAGACACCCAAAGACCGCCTGTATCCGGATGTATATTTCAAGACTGAAGATGAGTTGCGATTATTTACGAATCAGTTTTATAACAATCTGGTTCCGTCCGCTGTCGATATTTATTCCGAGTCGTCCGATTTGATAGTCAAGTCCGACTTGATGCTCGAAATGTCCGGACAGCGCATCATACCCGATGAAGGAAACGGTTGGAATTTTACGGCACTTCGCGATATTAATTTCTATCTGCAGTATTCCCATAACTGCACGGAAGTGAATGCCCGTAACCGTTACGATGGTGTTGCCCGTTTTTTCAGAGCTTATTTCTACTTTGAGAAGGTGAAGAGATACGGCGATATTCCCTGGTATGACAAAGCACTCGACTCGGATGATCCCGAATTGTATAAAGCCCGGGACTCACGTGAATTTGTCATGCAGAAAATGCTGGAGGACCTGGATTTTGCGATAGCCAATCTTCCGAAAACGAAGAATGCGTATGTACTGACCCGGTGGACGGCATTGGCTCTGAAATCCCGTGTCTGCCTGTTTGAGGGTACTTTCCGCAAATATCATGGACTGGAGGATTATGAAAAATACCTGAATGCTTGTGTCTCGGCTTCTGAAACCTTTATGAACGAAAGCGGATATACACTCTATAAATCGGGCAGCACACCTTACAGGGATTTATTCGCTTCCATAAATCTACAAGCGGATGAAGTGATTTTCGGGCGTGACTATGAAGCTTCTCTTTCTGTGCTTCATAATGTGCAGAATTATGAGAACTCCACCACAATGGGACGTCCGGGAATGAACAAGAAGATAGTGAATTCTTATCTGATGGCGGACGGAAGCCGTTTCACGGATAAAGCCGGTTATGAAACGATGACATTCGATCAGGAATGTCAGAATCGGGATCCGCGACTGGCACAAACCATCCGTACCCCTGGATATACGAGAATCGGAAGTACAAAGAAAGAAGCCCCGAACCTGGCTTATACCATGACCGGATATCACCTGATAAAATATTCGATGACGGCTAACTACGATGAATATAATAAATCATGCAACGATATTCCCCTGTTCCGCACGGCAGAGGTGTATCTGAATTTTGCAGAAGCAAAAGCCGAACTGGGCACTTTGAAGCAAGCCGACATCAATAAATCTATTAAATTACTTAGAGACAGGGTAGGAATGACTAACCTGGATATGGAACTGGCAAATTCAAAACCCGACCCGTATTTGATGAGTGCCGCCACAGGTTATCCGAATGTGAAAGGAGCCAATCAGGGAGTAATCCTTGAAATCCGTCGCGAACGAACCATCGAACTGGCAATGGAGGGTTTCCGTTATTACGACATCATGCGTTGGAAAGAAGGTAAACTATTTGAGAACGATCTGCTGGGAATCTATGTTCCCGGGCCCGGTACTTACGATTTAGATAAAGACGGTACGGATGATGTCTGTTTCTACGTAGGAACAAAACCTGCCGGAAATGTACCTTTATATTTAGAGATCGGCGAGCAGATTCGCTTGTCGAATGGCGAAAGTGGTTATATCATCTGTCATAGTCTGATTACCAAGAAATGGAATGAAGACAGAGATTATTTGTACCCTGTTCCTATCAGCGAACGTACTTTGTCCAATGGTGTGATAACACAGAATCCCGGTTGGAATGATGGATTGAACTTTAATTAATTAGATTCAGAAATATAAATTCTTATGAAAAATATGATTTCTTATATATGTCTTTTGGCAACCGTGTTTGCCAACTTGTCCTGTGCCGACGACATGGACAACTCTAAATTCGATAATATGATACCTTACGGTAAACAGGAAGTTTCCTATACTTATCCGAAAGGGGAGGGGAACCTTAGAGTGTTGACCTTTAATATAAGGCATTGTGCCGGTAACGATGACGTGATTAATTATGACAGGACAGCCGCTGTTATCAACGGAATGGAACCCGATGTCGTTTGCCTGCAGGAAGTGGACTACATGACTACCCGCAGTAATAAAGTCGACCAACTGAAAACCTTGGCGGATAAAACAGGCATGAATCACTATTTTAGTAAGTCAATCGCTTACCAGGGTGGTGAATACGGTAATGGCCTTTTGTTCAAAGGGACGCCGATCAGCACGAAGACTTATCCCCTTCCCGGTGCCGAACTCCGTTCTGCTGCCATAGCCGAATTTGAGAACTATGTAGTTATCTCCACCCACTTGGCTTTGGAAGAGAATAATAGAGTTGAATCTGCAAAACAGCTCACAGACCTTGCCAAAACATATAATAAAGTGGTTTATATGGCTGGTGACTTTAACGAGGACTTGATGAATGGCACATTCTTTACGGAACTGAAGAAAGAATGGGAGGTTGTCAGTTCTACAGAAAACACTTTTCCTACCGGACAGGCTACCAAACGGATTGATTTTGTCGTTACTTTGAAAACTCCACCTACCACTGTGGTAAAATCGAATGTAATATACAACCTGGATGGTGTCAACGTAGCAATAACTTCCGACCATTATCCACTTTATTGTGATTTTAAGAAGCCGACCGGACTTGAAGAATATCCGAAGGCAGAAGGTGACCTGCGCATAGGTAACTATTTCCTGACCTATTGTAAAGGCACAGATGGCGTGATTGATTATGACCGGACAGGACGTATTATCGCCAAAATGAATGCGGATATTGTCTGCTTGCAGGGACTGGATAAGGAGACGGAACGTTCGGAAGGTATCGACCAGTTGAACGTACTGGCACAGAAAGCAAATATGCATGATTACTTTGCTAAAGCCATTGATTATAAAGGCGGTGAATTCGGCGTTGGTATACTGACAAAAGAAGAACCTGTAAGTGTAGACAGATACCAAATGGCGGGAAAGAGCGAGATGCGTGCAGCCATGGTAGTGGAATATGAAAAGTTTGTAGTAGCCAGTACCAACTTCGATACGGATATGGCAAAGCGTATAGAGGCCCTTCAAACGTTAGAAACGAAACTGTCCGCCTATAATAAACCTGCATTCCTGTTAGGATACTTCAATGAGGGCGACTTGGAAAGCGAGTTTTTCCAAATGGTGAAGAGTAACTGGAATCTTCTTAGTGCCGATAAGTCTACCGAAGTCAGTGGTAAGAAACGTCGCCTTGACTTTATCGTGTCTTTGAAGAGTCACAACGTAAATGTGACACAGGCTGATGTGATAGAAAGTCTGTCGGGAGTAGATGTGACCGTTGCTTCTACACATTATCCTCTTTTCTGTGATTTCTCCGGTTTAAAATAGAAGCGTTATAGAGAGGCTGCACAGAGCTATGCACATATCGTGTGTAGAACTGTGCAGCTTCATTATATAGCTTATCAAACATCAAATGGAGTGGTATAAAAAAGGAGAAAGCGGTACATCTTGAAAACTATTCAGTTGAAGTTATCATTCTTTCTCCGATCTATGCCTTTATGGACTTTTTTCTCTCTTCATGCGGTCAATGAGAAATAATCGTGTAACTTTGTAAGCTGTTAGTGTAAAAACAAGAAGAGAAAAAATGATAGTTTGCATAGCCGAAAAGCCATCAGTAGCACGCGATATAGCCGAAGTACTCGGCGCTCATACCAGAAAAGAAGGATATATAGAAGGAAACGGATACCAGGTGACCTGGACATTCGGGCATCTTTGTACCCTGAAAGAGCCGCATGAATACACGCCTAACTGGAAATCGTGGAATTTAGGTAGCCTGCCAATGATTCCTCCACGTTTCGGCATCAAGCTGATAGAGAATCCTACATACGAAAAACAATTCCACATTATCGAGGGACTGATGCAGAACGCAGATGAAATCATCAACTGCGGTGATGCCGGGCAAGAAGGAGAATTGATTCAGCGTTGGGTGATGCAGAAAGCAGGTGCACGCTGTCCGGTGAAACGTCTGTGGATTTCTTCATTAACAGAAGAAGCTATCCGGGAAGGGTTTGCGAAGTTGAAAGATCAGACAGATTTTCAGTCGCTCTATGAAGCCGGACTTTCCCGTGCGATGGGTGACTGGCTGTTAGGAATGAACGCCACCCGTCTTTACACTATTAAATATGGTCAAAATAAACAGGTACTTTCTATCGGCCGTGTACAGACACCGACTTTAGCACTGATTGTCAACCGTCAGTTGGAAATAGCCAATTTCGAACCCAAGCAATACTGGGAACTGAAAACCAACTATCGGGATACTACTTTTTCTGCACTTATCCGCAAAAGTGATGAAGAAATAGCTGCGGAAGAAGAAAAGAACGGTGGAAAAAAGAAAATAGATAATCCGGGTATCGACCCTATCGCTAACCGGGAAGAAGGCGAGGCATTGGTAGAACGCATAAAAGATCTTCCGTTTGTAGTCACCAGTGTTGGCAAGAAAGATGGGAGAGAGTTCGCCCCACGTTTGTTCGATTTGACTTCTCTTCAGGTAGAATGTAACAAGAAATTCGCTTATTCGGCTGATGAAACGCTGAAACTAATCCAGTCTCTTTATGAGAAGAAGGTAGCTACCTATCCGCGTGTCGATACCACTTTCTTGAGTGACGATATTTACCCGAAATGTCCCGCTATCCTGAAAGGACTCCGTGATTACGAAGTCTTGACAGCTCCGTTAGCCGGCACTACACTTCCTAAATCGAAAAAGGTATTTGACAACTCGAAAGTGACGGATCACCACGCCATTATCCCCACCGGAGTCTATGCTCAAAACCTGACGGATATGGAACGTCGTGTCTATGACTTGATAGCTCGTCGTTTTATAGCCGTGTTCTATCCGGACTGTAAGATTTCTACTACTACCGTCATGGGCGAAGTGGATAAGATAGAATTCCGGGTAACCGGAAAACAAATCCTGGAACCGGGATGGCGTGTCGTGTTTGCAAAGGACGTAAAAGATCCTACTGAAGAAAAAGAGGAAGAGGATGAAAATGTACTCCCTACCTTTGTAAAAGGTGAAAGTGGTCCTCACATTCCCGACTTGAACGAAAAATGGACACAGCCGCCCAGACCTTATACTGAAGCGACCTTGCTTCGTGCAATGGAAACAGCCGGAAAACTGGTGGATAATGACGAACTTCGCGATGCCTTAAAAGAGAATGGTATCGGCCGGCCGTCTACCCGTGCTGCCATTATTGAGACATTATTCAAGCGGAATTATATTCGTAAAGAAAGAAAGAACCTGATTGCCACCCCAACAGGAGTGGAGTTGGTGCAGCTCATTCACGAAGAATTATTGAAATCGGCAGAACTGACAGGTATTTGGGAAAAGAAGCTTCGCGAAATTGAAAAGAAGACATACGATGCCCGCCAGTTTCTCGAAGAACTGAAACAGATGGTTTCGGAAATAGTGATGAGTGTACTTTCTGATAATACAAACCGACGCATTACTATTCAGGATGCAGTAGCTGCAAAAGCTGAAGAGAAAGAAAAGAAAGAAACTAAAAAGCGCGAACGTAAACCGAGTGTACCGAAAGAGAAAAAGCCGAAAGCAGAAAAAGCGGTAAGTGAAGTGAGTTCTAATTCGGCACCTTCTCCGGCTCCGGTTACTACTCCTGCTTCAATTCCTTCTGCTACAGGTGATGTAGATACGTTTGTAGGTCAGCCATGTCCGCTTTGTGGTAAGGGAATTATTATTAAAGGAAAAACCGCTTACGGATGTTCGGAATGGAGAAATGGATGTACTTTCCGGAAAAATTTCTAATAGAAAAGGGATAAGATAATTGGAAGTAAAAAGTCCGTCATATCACGAAGAGAGTGAGAGATGGAGGTTCTGCAATTAGCAGGTTAGATTTAATCTGCATGATATGAATGCGGCCTCTTTATTATGCTGTATTGAAATAAATTAAGTGTGTTTGCATTCCAGGCAAATTTCCTATCTTACTATTGCTTTTTACTGATTTATTTTGTATCTTTAGTGGTTTTCATCCTTTCAGAGATAGATGGTCACCTTATGGAATGATTAATATCACCTTATAAAGTGACGTTCGTCATTCTATAAGGTGACTATTGTCCCGTTGTAAGGTGACAACTACTCGAGTGCATAAAAGATTCTAGTTTTCTGCATAGAAAATCTTAAATCTATGCACTGAATAATCTTAAATACAATAAAGATTATGGAGATATTACTTTATGGAAGTAGAATGTCTTACTCCATTTTTATACGAATTTTACTTCGTTCCATAGCTGTTATCTTGCGATTAATGTCTTCTTGTACTGGTGATTTTCATTTTATATGCTGCCGCACGATGACAAGGTAAAGTACACTGCTGAAAATAGTTAAGTGAAAAACTACCTGGTTTGTTGAAAAATACTATATTTGTACACAACTCTAAATGTTCTATTTATGAAACACGACTGTCAACCAAATCCCATTGATACGGATTATATGGTATTGGTGCATGATATGGTACGATTATCAGAACAAATAGCTCGAAATGTACACAATATGGGCAGGACTTGTATGTTTTGCCATCAATAAGTTATAAGCATGAACCGTTTTATAAACTACTACAAGAAGATATTCTCACAAGAGTATATGGATCGCACCATTTCGGGGGGTATCAAGTCGCAGCTCACTCTGTTACTCGTTACTATTGCTACGGTGCTGGCTATCTTCTTTATCATCGTCATGTTCTTTTCTATCCAACTGTATGGACATGAGGAATGGGGCGAAAGGCTCTGGGTGGTGTACAACAACTTTGTGGATCCTGGTAACCAAATGAACGAGACAGCTTGGTCCAGCAGGCTATTGCTGGGAATTGTTAGCTTTTCGGGATCCATTTTATTGGGCGGTGTACTCATCTCTACCATTTCCAACATTATAGAGCGGCGTGTGGATGTAGTAAACACGGGGCGAATGACTTACCGCAACATAACTCAACATTATGTATTGATAGGCTTCAATGAACTATCTATCAATATGATACGCGAACTATATAACGAATGTCCTTCGGCACGTATCTTACTGATGAGCGGTATAGAGGCGGCAACGGTACGCCATCGCATACAGTCTGCCTTGCCCATCGAAATAGAGCGGCAAGTGCTTGTTTACTTTGGCAACATTGAGTCGATCGAAGAACTTCAGCGGTTGAACATAGCGAGCGCGAGTGAAGTGTATGTACTGGGTGATGAGGAACGTTGCGGACGCGATGCTAAAAATATAGCGATTGTGCATTTGGTAAGTGCTCTGCGTGGCAAATGCCCCGATGGCAAAGTGATGCCTGTATATGTGCAGTTTGACAGTATCCCTTCGTACTCTAACATACAGAAAATGAATCTGCCGCCGGAGGTGTTTTGCATTGAGGGGAAACCTAATATCTTTTTCCGTCCCTTTAACCTCCACGAGAATTTGGCACGGCAACTATGGAGTCTCTATGCTGCCGATAGTGAAAGGTATTATGATCCGCTAGACTATCGCCCCATAAGCATAACGCAACAACCTGATGGAAGCTGGAATGCTACTAGCCAAGACTATGTGCATCTGGTTATTGTGGGATTCAATCGGATGGGACGCTCGTTGCTGCTTGAAGCACTACGTATCTGCCATTATGCCAATTACGATGACCGTCTGCCGACAGATGAACGTATACGTACCCGCATCACTTTAGTAGATCGAGAGATGGAGTCACAAAAAGACTACTTCAAAGCTCAATTTCCTTATATAGAGAGTCAGATAGACGATATTGAGGTAGAATATTGCCATGACGACATTTGTAGTACTGCTATGCGCACCCGTTTACAACAATGGGCACAAAATAAACACTGTATGCTTACAGTGGCTATTTGTGTACATGATCCCGATTTGAGTCTCTCATTAGGGCTCAACTTGCCGCATGAGGTTTATCAGCATCAGTGTCGTGTACTTATCCGTCAGGATTTCAATAACGATTTGTCGTCGATAGTGGACGATGAGCAAGGGCGTTATCGTTATGTCAAGGTGTTCGGCATGGTAGACAGGGGAATGAAGAAAAACATCTTGCAGGATAAACTGGCTTTGTATGTGAATTATCTCTACGATTGTTGCTATACGGATGAAAGCCTCAAGCAGAAAGAGGTGTTGAAGAAGATGTATGAATCTTATGGCAACCACTCTGCCGACTTCATTTTGATGAATCACCAGGCACAGTATCTGTGGAATAAATTGAGCGAGCCGTTACGTTGGGCTAACCGCTATCAACTGGATGCCTATAGTGTATTTTGTCGTACGCTGGGCTACGGTATTAAGCGGAGCGAACGTTCGCCGGCACGCATATCCGAATCTATGTTCAATGAGAATCTACCGTCTCAAGTTTTGTATCTGTTGGTGCGCATGGAGAAATACCGATGGAATGCCGAGCGTACAGTGGCTGGCTGGAGACGTGCCGAGGTGAAAGATAAAGTTTTCTTGCAACACCCTCTCATTATGCCTTTCAACGAATTGCTGCAAAAGTACCCCGAAGAGGTGGAGAAGGATGCCGACGTTATTCTTAATCTGCCCTATGTACTGGCATTGGGAGGATATGAACTTTATAAACTGGCCGATCAATAAGTCGACTTGACATTTGTATATAATAACAGTATTTAGATCTATGAGAAACATAAAAGTCTTTATTGCTTCGTCGGCCGAACTCGATGAAGATAAATTGCAGATGGATCTTTATTTTTCACAGAAGAATAAGGGGTATAGGCAGCGCGACATCAATTTTGAACAACGTACTTGGCGTGATTTCCCCAGCTATCTTTCTGAAGAGCATCTGCAGAGTAGATACGATGACTACATTCGTCAGTGCGACATTGTGATTTTCCTCTTCCATACCCGTTTAGGGCAATATACATTACGCGAGCTACAAGTTGCATTCGAACAGGTAAAGGCGAGTGGGGGGAAGCGTCCCAAAATCTATATTTATGCTAAGCGCGATGAGCATGGCGAGGCATTACTAGAGAAACTGAAACAATACAGTGAACAAGAATATGGACATTTCTGTGATACTTATGCCGACTACAATGAGCTGTTTCACCACTTTGACTATCAGTTAACGCAGCTGGAAAACGAAGGATTCATACGCCCCGATCCGGTGGATTTGCCACGTACCAAACGTTTTGTTTTGCTTTGCTTACTTCCCGCAGTGATAGTGGGTCTTTTTTTGCTGGTCTATCAGTTGTGGCAACCTGTAACGTTCAGGGTAGAATTAAAGGAGGCAATCCCCACTGAACTGCCTTTTCGGGGTGCTACGCTCACACTGAAGTATGCCGATGTGGTGGAAACCCGCGAACTGGCTACGTTGCAGGAAGTGGTGGAATTTGAGGGGATCAATCGCAAGCATGCCTGGCTCGACGATTTTACTTTAAGTTTCAAAGCGAAGGGCTATATGCCTATAGATACCACACTAAGTTACATTCATACTTGCCCTCTAAATATCTGTCGTAATAATGATGCTGGTGTGCTGAAAGGTGTCGTGATCGATGAAGAGCGACGCCCCGTGGCTGATGCTCGTGTGCAAGTACTGGATTACTCTGCACAGACCGGGGCCGACGGTTCCTTCTTGATAGAAATCCCACTGTCTCAGCAAGCCATTAGTTATCGCCTCACAGTGATGAAAGATGGTTTCGATATTTGGGATTATAATGGAGTGGCTCCATCGCCTACCGAGCAGATGCGCATAGCCTTGCGTAAAAAGTAATATGACCTTCAAACACAGTATACTCATGACAAAACTCTTACTTACTATTGCACTATGTGCAGCTACTCTTTTGTCCATACATGCACAGAGTCAACGCGGTACAGTAGTCATACAAAACTCGGGTAAGAAAGCCTTGCCACAGGTGACGATAGTGATAGAGGGAGCTACCCCCACTACCAGTGATGCCCGAGGCTGCTTCGAAGTGCAACTACCCAATCATATAGAAGGACAACGGTTACTTATACAGCAGATAGCATACCGCGACTGGGTGGTGGTTAACCAACACATGGTGAACCAATGGGTATATGCACCCACCAAAAACTATAGAGTCGATATGTGTGCTAAAGAGGAGTATACGGCTAGAGTTGAGCAATTCTACCAGATAGGTAAAACCAATGCGAAGGCTAAGTATACCAGTGCCATGGCTCAACTCAAACAACTCAAAGAGGAAGGTAAAGTGAATAGCGACCGCTATATGCAACGCCGGAAAGAGATACAAGCGGCTCTGAACACTGCACAAGAGATGTTAGACTGTTATGTACCTTTGCTGGTAGCTATCAATACAGACTATTTGGAACCTATAGAAAAACAGGCACAACAACTAGTGACGCAGGGAAAGCTGGATGAGGCTATCGGACTATACGAAGGATTACAATTGGAAAAAAGATTGGCGCATGACCTTGGCTTAAAGAAACAGTGGGATGAAGATATCGAAAGTATGATACCCACTGTTGAACGCTATGCACAAACATTGGTGTTACAAGGTGGTGAGGAGAGTTACCGGAAGGCAGGAGATTTATTCAAGAAGATAGCTGACAGTAGTCCCACACACATGGACCGTAATGCCGATTACGCAAACTTTGCTTATTATCAACGGAATTTTACAGACGCAGAGACTTACTACAAGAAAGCCATAGAGCACAGCAAAACACCTTACAATTTGGCTGATTGGTATACGAAACTAGGCCTTGTCTATGATGATATGAACCGCTTGGATGAGAGTATCGACTACTTTGACAAGGCACAACAATTGCTCGAAAAGTTACCGCGGAACATACTGGCTACAGCCGAACTTACTGTAAACCTTGATATCAACTTATCGACTGTACTCTTTAAAATGGTACGTAAGGGTACTCCCGAAACAAAATTGAAAGGTTGCCGAATAGCGCTCAACTCGCTCAAAGAGGCTGTGAAGATACTATTAGCTTTAGGTCCCACACAGGCACCAGACTACGAATCTAAGCTTATGGTCTGTTATCAAAACATGACTACTATCTATGGGGTGATGGGCGACAAGAAAGGGCTGGCACAAGCCCAGGCGGACATTGCTAAACTTAATATGACTGATGCCAAAGCTGATACGCAGGTAGAGTATTGGGTGGCGAAAGGAAACAATGCCAATTATAAAAAGAAATATGACGAGATGTTAGCTGCCTATCTGAAAGCTGATGAGATCATAGAGAAATTGTATCGTAACAATCCTTCTCAATATAAAATAGAGCGCATTACTATCTATCAGTTGTTAGCTGCTGCCTATTATGAGCAGGATCGCTATGTCGAAGCGGTGGAGGCTGATGAAGAAGGCTTGGCTATTTTCAACACTCTCCCCGACGAGGAGCAGAGTACACAACGCGAACTTTATTATAATCTCTATTACAATCTCTATCAATGCTACTATTACACCCAACAGCATAATGAGGCATACGATGCTATCGAAAAGATTCATCCTTTCCTGAAGACCGAGGCGTCAGAATATGCTGTAAATATATGGTTCACAGCGCTCAACGCCGCCTACAATTTGGGGCGTTATGAAATCTTGAAATATAGTGAAGAGATTATTGAAACCTTGAAAGCATGTCAGGACAACAAGACTGTTTATTCGCAGGTCAATACTTGTTATGCTTTGTTAGGGGCACTTTTCTTCGTTACCGGACATGTAGATACTGCTTTTTATTTCTATGATCTCAGCGATAAGGGCGCTACCCGGCACGGACATGTCCGTATGTTGGCTTATAATAAACTCAATCGTCTGTCGCTTAGCCTTATATGTCATCGGGCACAAGAAGTCGTTGCAGATGCTCCTGACGTAGAAACGGAATTGAAGAAAAGGCAGGGCGATAACGACAGTTTTGCACAATTAAAGTATATTCAAATGATGGCTTATATGATGTTGGGGCAATGGAACGAAGCTAATCGTATCTCGCAGCTCATGAATCGGATGCCATCGCAGGATGCAGCAACCGGACGTGCCCATGCACTGTTGGCACAGGCAGTGTTATGCATGCACACCAAACAGGAAGCGAAGTCCTATTTTGATCGTTTCATAACCGAGGCAGAGGATGCGCGCCGCTCCAGTCTCTTCATGTACCATGAACTGATGGCAGACTACTATTTTGTATGCCTCTACTATGCTATGCAGAATAAACAATACAAACAGGCTTCAGAGATTACTGCCAAATTAGCTGATGTTGTGAATAATTTGACCGAGGAATCTCCTATTCGAGGCGTTTATATGCAAATACTGTTCCTGAACAAATGCGGAGATTTGGCTTACTTCACTCACCACTATCAGAAGGCTCTTGATATATATGAAAGTACTATCTCTTTATTTTATGAATATCATGCAAACTCAAAAGTGCAATGTTATACCTATATGTATGACTGGGTGTCGACATTATTGCTGGATAATGATTTTTATAAAGTAGAGCAAACCATGCGACAGATGGGAACAGCTCGTCAGGGAATCATTCAGCAGGCCTTCATACTAGCGCTTCATGTTTTACATACCGATGTCCAAGCGGGTAAAGAATTGGTGGCTCATCTCAAAACTCGTAAGTTGTATAAAAGTGAAGAGTATTATGCTCCGGTTTTATTGCTTTACAGCAAACAGATGAAGGATCGCATAGGTCAGGACTACCAACCTACACTAAATCTACTCATTCAGTTGTTGTCATGAGAAAATATTTGTTGTCATCAGCTTTCTGTGGGCTATGTGTCCTTGGTATTCAGGCTCAAGTTACACTCAAAGGAGTGGCTGTGAAGATGAACTCTGATTTTACTCCTGTAGCAGGAGTAGAGGTTGTTGTGCAAGGTGGTGTGCCTACTCTCACTGATGGTGCGGGTACTTTTATGCTGAAACTACCTCACATGGAACCGGGCGACCTTCTTTTTGATATCCGTATCAGCAAACAGGGTATGGAAATAGTTAATCTCAGAGAGGTAGAGCAATGGGTGGCAAGCGGAGATATACTTTATAAAGTAGTACTCTGTCCGAAAGGGTATATTGAGCAGAGCAGGCGCAAATTCTACAACATAGGCAAGAGTTACTATCAGCGGGAGTACGAACGCAAATTGCAGGAACTCCGTGTGACACGTGAGTTGCAGCAGGCAGATATTGCTACTTTTGAACAAGAGATGTCACAACTCAGTCAGGAATATGATAAGCGTATGAAGTTGCTGGATTACTATGCCGATAAGTTTGCACGTATCAACAAGGACGAGCTGTCGGCCATGGAGCGACAAGCTATGGCATTGGTAGAGAAGGGAGACATTGATGGTGCTATACACATCTATGAAGCATCGGGTATTGTGGAACAATTTAGTAACAAAATGGCGCAACGTGATTCATTGCAACAGTCATTGCAAACTACCCGTAGGCTCATTAAACAGCAGTTGGAGTGGTACGAAAAAGAAGGAGGCAGTGTATCTCAAGAAAAAGCGATTCAGCTTAAGCAGGCGTTACAACAACTAGAGGAAAAGTACAAACTAATGAATAGAAAATGAAGTAAGCACTATACAAAGATTGTGTACTTTTAATCTGGCAGTGACACTACCAGCCGTAATCCATAATCAATATCCCATCGTTGCGGGTTAACTCCGTAGCGGCTGGTGACTTTACAATATTTCTCGAAGGTATAATAACTACCTCCACGCAACACTTTATGCGTATCTTTTTCGCTTATAACCGGAGCGATGTTTCCGGTAAAAGGAACCTTTCTGTCATACCAGTCCATACACCATTCATATACGTTTCCACTCATGTCATAAAGTCCCAGTTCGTTGGGCTTCTTCGTTCCTGTTTCTTTGGATACGTAAGTATTGTAATATTTTTCTCTAAACCAGGCAACCTGTTCTGCATTATTGCTGCCGGCATAGATGAAATTTTTGGTTTTTAGTCCCCCACGTGCTGCATATTCCCATTCTGCTTCGAATGGGAGACGGAAGGGTAGACCGCTTAATTGAGAAAGTTTTTTGGTAAATCGTTGAGCGTTGAACCAATTGACTTGGTCTACCGGATAGTTACGTCTGTGTTGGTTAGAAGGATTTTCTCCCATAATGACATACCATTCATCCTGACTAACTTCATATCGGTTGATGAAAAAAGAGGCTACATCCACGGGATAGTTGTTGTTGTCTCCGAGATTGGCTGTACCACCTTCCACGTAAACCATATTCCATAGTATATAGCGTATAACCTCTTTTTGTTCTTTATTTATTGTCGGTGACCAGTGCAAGGCTTTTTCCAATTTGGAGGGGAGAGTGTCAATAATACTTGCTTCTCTTCGACATTTATCGTGGTATCGTTGCCACACTTGTTGTTCTTGCGCTCTGCTTGATAATGCGATTCCTTGTAATAGAAAGCAAATGATTATAGTTTGTTTGGTGTACTCTTTTATCATGATAATTGTATGTTTATTTATTGGACGAACTAAAGTAGCAATGACTGCAATAGTAACACTTAAATTTATTTAATATTTTTCGCTAAGAAATGATCTCTGTGATGGTAACCCTCATACGTTGAAAACCCAAAATTTCTTCCTGCATTGGATAAATGCCTTTTTTTCATTAAAATCCTCTTTCTTTTAGGCAATAATCGTGGCGCGTTTGTTATTTATAAATAAGAAGATCAATTATTTAAATAGAATGAACATGAAGAAAAAATTAGCAGGAGTTGCATTGGTGTTGGCTGCCGTCTCTTTGATGAGTATACAGCCTGTAGAAGCATGTACGCGTGCAGTGTATATAGGCCCTGACCAGATGGTGATAACAGGACGTACAATGGACTGGAAGGAAGATATCATGACGAATATCTATGTATTTCCGCGTGGCATCCAACGTATGGGACATAACAAGGAGAAAACTGTGAACTGGACTTCCAAATATGGAAGTGTGATTGCTACAGGATATGATATAGGTACTTGTGACGGAATGAACGAGAAAGGATTAGTGGCTAGCCTGCTTTTCTTGCCGGAATCCATTTACTCTCTTCCCGGCGATACCCGTCCGGCAATGGGCATCAGCATTTGGACACAGTATGTGCTTGATAACTTTGCCACGGTACGCGAAGCGGTGGATGAATTGAAAAAGGAGACTTTCCGCATTGATGCTCCCCGTATGCCGAATGGAGGACCGGAGTCTACCTTGCATCTGGCCATAACCGATGAAACAGGCAATACGGCTGTATTGGAATATCTGGATGGGAAATTAAGTATTCACGAAGGAAAAGAATACCGGGTGATGACAAATTCTCCTCGATATGAACAGCAGTTGGCCATTAATGATTACTGGAAAGAAATCGGTGGCTTACAGATGTTACCGGGAACCAATCGGGCAAGCGACCGTTTTGTACGGGCTTCATTCTACATTCATGCCATTCCACAAATTGCGGATGCAAAGATTGCAGTTCCCAGCGTGTTGAGTGTGATGCGTAATGTTTCCGTGCCATTTGGTATTAATACACCGGAGAAGCCTTATATATCTTCTACCCGTTGGCGTTCCGTATCCGATCAGAAGAATAAGGTATATTATTTCGAATCTACCCTGACTCCGAATTTGTTTTGGCTGGATTTGAAGAAAATTGATTTTAGTCCGAAAGCCGGCATTAAGAAACTGTCTCTGACAAAGGGCGAAATTTATGCAGGTGATGCAGTGAAGGATTTGAAAGACAGCCAATCATTTACCTTCCTTTTCGAGACTCCGGTCATGTAATTTGTCAGTGTGATAGATATATAAAAGAGTGGTGGACAAATGCTTGTAATCAAGCTTGTCCACCACTCTTTTATATGTATCGTTTATAACTTGATTGTTATTTATCCGCTTTATCGTCTGGCATATTCCTGATGAAACTCTATGACTGCCTCTATCCCTTTCCGGAAGATATCCAATGAGCAATTCTCGTTCGGAGAATGGATCGCATTCGATTCGAGTCCAAATCCCATCAATACGGTTTTGATTCCCAATACCTGTTCGAAAGTAGAGATGATGGGGATACTTCCGCCACGACGTACCGCCAACGGCTTTTTCCCGAAAGCGATCTCGAAACCTTTCTCTGCTGCCTGATAGGCAGGAAGTGAAATCGGGCACACATATCCTTGTCCCCCGTGCATGGGAGTCACTTTCACCTGTACTGTATCAGGAGCGATACTAAGAATATAATCTGCGAACATTTGCGAAATCTTATGGTGATCCTGATGCGGTACTAACCGGCAAGATACTTTAGCATAAGCCTTTGAAGGCAGTACGGTTTTAGAACCTTCTCCTGTATATCCGCCCCAAATGCCACATACATCAAAAGACGGACGGCAACTGTTACGTTCCAATGTGCTATATCCTTTTTCTCCGAAAAGCTCTTTTACACCGATTGCTTCTTTGTATTTCTTTTCGTCAAAAGGAATATGGGCTATCATTTCCCGTTCGGCTTGCGGCACTTCTTCTACACCATCGTAGAATCCGGGAATAGTGATACGTCCATCGGCATCCGTTACTTTGCTAATAATCTGGCAAAGTACGTTGATCGGATTGGCTACCGCACCCCCGAAATGTCCGGAATGCAAGTCACGATTCGGTCCCGTCACTTCTATTTCCCAATAAGCCAACCCGCGCAGACCAGTGGTCAATGAGGGCAGTTCAGCTCCTAGCATACTTGTATCCGACACAAGAATAACGTCTGCTTTCAGCAATTCTTTATGTTCTTCGCAGAAAGCTTCCAGACTGGGCGAACCTATTTCTTCTTCACCCTCGAAGATGAACTTCACATTATTCTTCAGTAATCCGTTTTTGACGAGATATTCAAATGCTTTCACCTGAATGAACGATTGTCCTTTGTCATCATCCGCTCCACGTGCCCAGATATGTCCGTCACGTATTTCCGGTTCAAACGGTTCGCTTTTCCAGAGTTCCAATGGTTCGGCCGGCATCACATCGTAATGAGCGTAGATTAATACAGTCTTTGCATCCGGGTTCACGATCTTTTGAGCGAAAACAACCGGATTGCCCTGTGAGGGCATTACCAATGCTTCGTCCACACCTGCTTCCAATAACAGCTGTGCCCAGCGTTCCGCACAAGCCAGCATATCGTCGTGGTGCTCCGGCAGAGCACTGATGCTGGGAATGCGAATAAGGCTGAACAAGTCATCCATCATCTTTGGTTCGTGTGCCGCTATGTATTTCTGAATCTCGTTCATTAGAGTTGTGTCGTTTTATCCAGTAAGTAATAATCGAGTATAGTCATGGCGGCCATTGCTTCTACGATAGGTACGGCACGAGGTAATACACAAGCGTCATGACGTCCGCGTGCTTTCAGAGTGGTGTCGACGCCATCAATGTTGACAGTTTCCTGTTCCATCAGCAGCGTGGCAATCGGTTTGAACACTACACGGAAATAAATATCCTGACCATTACTCAATCCTCCCTGAATACCTCCGGAGTGATTGGTGTGCGTCTCGATCCGTCCGTTATTGTTATAGAAAACATCGTTCTGTTCGGAACCTTTCATTTTCAATCCCTTGAATCCTTCGCCGTATTCGAATGCTTTGGCAGCGTTGATGCTTAACATGGCGTTACCCAAGGCAGCATGAAGTTTACCGAAAACAGGTTGTCCCAATCCGATGGGGCATCCCTTAATGACACAAGTCAGTGTACCTCCGATGGTATCGCCTTCACCTTTTACCTTATATATAAGATCTGCCATTTCTTTTGCTTTTTCAGGGTCCGGACAACGTACATCGTTGGTTTCTATCAGGTCGAAATTATAGTCCGAGTAAGTACCCTCCAGTTTGATAGGACCTACCTGCGAGGTATAGGCAGTGATATTGACTCCCAGTTGGCGGAGTGCCAGCTTAGCCAATGCACCGGCTACAACGCGCGAAATCGTTTCGCGTGCAGAGGAACGTCCGCCGCCGCGATGGTCACGGATTCCATACTTCACCGTGTATGTGTAATCAGCGTGTGAAGGACGATATACATTTTTCAGATTGTTGTAGTCATTGGGGTGTTGGTTTTCATTCCAAACGATAAAACCGATAGGACACCCGGTTGATTTCCCCTCAAAAATACCTGAAAGAAACTCTACTTTATCAGCTTCTTTGCGTGGGGTGGTAAGGATTGATTGTCCCGGACGACGGCGATTTAGTTCTTGTTGTACAAATTCTTCGTCGATGGTAATTCCTGATGGGAATCCGTCAATCACTCCTCCAATTCCTTTTCCATGAGACTCACCGAAACTTGTGAGTCGAAAGATATTGCCAAATGAATTAAACATAGTTGTGGCTTTTTTAAAATTACTATATGCAAATATAACAAAGTTTTCGGTAAGAAAGTTGCGAACTCGAAATAACTTCGAAAAAGGAAGCATATTGAACCTTTTTTCTTCTTTTTAGTTTATAAAGGACGAATTTATTGTAATAACTAAACCAAAGACGTATGAAAAAGAATCTATTGTATTTATTGGCATTGGTATGTGCTCTTACTTTCTTTGCTGCCTGTAGCAGTGACGATGACAACAGTGATAACAAGAATAATGAGAATCCTCCCGAAGAGGAAGCTGTGATAACGGCTCCGGATGTAATCGGAACGTATTGGGGAAATCTGGATATATCCATGATACCGGATGGCTCGGATCAGGAAATTGTCATTGGCGACGGAATAGAGAAGTTTATCACGCTTTCGCAGGTCAGCAATACGGAAGTGAAGATTGAACTGAAGGATTTTGAATTGTTCATCAACCAGCAGATATTAAAATTTGGAGATATTGTCATTGATAAATGTGAAGTGAAAAAGGGGGAAGGTGTGTCTACATTCACCGGACAGCAAGATCTTACATTTGAAGGAGATGCTGCCTCTTTGGGTACTTGTCCTGTGACAGTTACGGGAACTGTAGAAGATGGAAATGCAGACATGACTATTAATGTGAAAGTGCCTGCATTGCAACAGACGGTGAAAGTAACCTACTCCGGAGTAAAGCAGGTGGCAGAGCCTAGTGGGACTTAAAAAGCATACCCGAAACCTATATTCAAGTAGATGGGGTACATAGCAAAAGTGACTGTATTAAAATCGTTTTTAAATATATCATTCAATCCCCAGGTAAGATCGGCATACACATTGAGGTGCTTGAAGGCTCGCCATCCGGCTCCTACCTGTAATCCCCACTGGAAATGTCTCAAGTCGTCCGAGAAATCGTATGTTGCAATTTTACCGTCGGTAAACTCAACCTTCGGACCGGTGGGATTATCTTCCCGCAAATATCCTTCGTATACGTGACCTGAAAATTCTCTTGAAAGTAGATAGGAGAAATAAGGCCCGGCTTTGATGTTCCACCGGTTGGTTAGTTTGTAGGTAGCCATCAGAGGAATTGTCAGTCCGGCGGTATGTACTTTGGTTTTTACTCCGCCTGTCCATACTCCGCTGATTCTTTCACCTCCCTGCCCGAGAATCTCCATATTGTAATTCTTCACGGTGGCTTCGGTAGTCATTGCTTTGTTTTCAAGCCGTAATCCGACTATAATTCCGAGCTTGTTCTGAACGGCAATCCATTTGGTCACTTCACCTCCTATACTGATAGCTAATGTCGGGTTATATCCGTCAATGGAACGGATTTCCACCGGAAGAGGAAGCGGGGCTGTGCCGCCAATGCTGAAACCTGCTTTTATCTCATATTCCAGTCCGTGAAGGGCGGAACGGATCAGTGTTTCATTTCGATCAACCTGTGCATAGCCGGGGAGGGCTATTCCTATACAGGTTAGTAAACTGAATATATACAGATAGATTTTCATTGTTCTTGTTGTTATAAAGTTATTTAGTTCCACTAATCTTCCGAGTGATAGATTAACTCGGCCTCGTCAATGAGCAACGTACTTCCGATTGCTCCGTTAAAATGATCTCCTTCCAGACTTGAGGTGAACACTATGGCTATATTATATTTTCCATCCATTAGCTTTTCCTTATCTATGAATTTGCCGGGGAGAGTGGTGAAAGGAAGCTTAAAGTAAGTCCATTCGTTCGTTTCTTTGGCATTATTAATCCGTGCTGTTGAAATCAGGTTTGGGCTGGTAAATGCGTTCGTTCCGTCAAGGGTTGGAACAGATTCGCTGGTTTCGTACATGATGGCATATATGTCACAGATATCCCGTTTCCCATTTACAGGTTTGCCTCCTTCTGTAAATTGATCTCCCGCTTTGTACTTATAATAGCCAGCCAGATAAGTAGGTACATGCCGGAAAGGAAGACCGAATTTAGTTGCTTTAAGCGGATTACTCATCGCATTGCTTACATCGAAGGAACCGATAAACAGATTTCCTGCCGCGATAGGCATTCCTGCTATTTGTCCAAAGAATCCGGTACTGCGTGTCACTAAAGAAAGGCATTTGCCGGCTTTTCCGTCTGTTATTTGGAAAGTGGGATAGTCATCAGCAGTTTTGGCTACGCCGGTCATGGCATATCCCGCATTTCCGCTGGCCCATTCCATAACGACTTTACCTCCTTCGCGTTCTACAAATATGTAGTACTTCTTTCCGCCAAGCGTATCTTCGAAATTATAGTTCGTGGCAAGTTCCGTGTCGATAACGGATATGATATACGTTTTCTTCCAAACACCATCGGCAGCTGTAACAGTATATTCTTGTGGAGTATTGAAATTTCGTTCCGTACCGCTAAGAGGATTAATTGTAGCTCCCGGAGTCAATGTAAATTCAGGTGTAAGTTCTGAAATATCAGTTCCCGGACCGACGAAGATAGTGATGGAATTATTGTTAATAATAGGACTGGTTGTCATGGCTACTCCCGGTAGTGTGCAACTTACTATGTCTGCTTCTGCATTGAGAGCTTCTTCGCCGATACAGGAAGAGGAAACAATAGCCACTAGCAAATAAAGAATCACGTGTTTTGCTTTCATTTTTCTATCAATTCTTTCTGTTAAAGTTTGGTGTATGGGAGATTTTATAACAATATGAGATTTTATTTGTTCATTATAGAATGTTGGAAAAGAAAGAATTTCCTATTTTTGTGGAACCAAAACTTATAAGTCCATGACTGAATCAGAAAGAAGGCAAATTATAGAGTTGATAAAGAAAGAAGTCATTCCGGCTATTGGATGTACGGAACCTATTGCAGTAGCGCTTTGTGTAGCTAAAGCTGCTGAAACGTTGGGAGTGAAACCGGAAAAGATAGATGTCTTGTTAAGTGCTAATATACTAAAGAATGCCATGGGAGTCGGAATCCCGGGAACGGGTATGGTAGGCCTTCCCATAGCTGTGGCTTTAGGTGTGTTGATTGGCAAATCAGACTATCAGTTGGAGGTGTTGAGGGACTGTACGCCGGAAGCAGTGGAGCAGGGGAAACTGTTCATTGCAGAAAAACGGATTTGTATTTCTCTGAAAGAAGATATTACGGAAAAGCTTTATATCGAAGTGATCTGTAAAGCGGGAGATAAAACAGCTAAAGCTATCATTGCCGGTGGACATACTACCTTTATATATATAGCCAAAGATGAACAGACATTGCTCGACAAGCAACATACAGTCAGCGAGGAAGAGGAAGATGCTTCGCTCGAATTAAACTTGCGTAAAGTCTATGACTTTGCACTGACTGCTCCGCTGGAGGAGATTCGCTTCATTCTTGATACAGCCCGTTTGAATAAAGCTGCTGCCGAGCAAGCCTTTAAAGGTAACTACGGACATTCTTTAGGTAAAATGCTTCGGGGAACTTACGAACATAAAGTGATGGGGGACAGCGTATTTTCTCATATTCTCTCTTATACATCAGCTGCTTGCGACGCCCGGATGGCGGGTGCAATGATTCCTGTCATGAGTAATTCCGGCAGTGGTAATCAGGGGATATCCGCTACACTCCCTGTCGTTGTCTTTGCCGAAGAGAACGGAAAGAGCGAAGAAGAACTTATCCGTGCTTTAATGTTAAGCCATCTCACTGTTATATATATCAAACAAAGTTTAGGACGTCTGTCAGCTTTGTGTGGCTGTGTGGTAGCTGCTACCGGATCCAGTTGTGGAATCACTTGGTTGATGGGAGGAAACTACAATCAGGTTGCCTTCGCCGTTCAAAACATGATTGCTAATCTGACAGGAATGATTTGTGACGGTGCAAAACCGAGTTGTGCATTGAAAGTAACTACCGGAGTTTCGACAGCCGTATTATCTGCAATGATGGCAATGGAAGACCGTTGTGTGACTTCCGTAGAGGGAATTATCGACGAAGATGTAGATCAAAGTATCCGCAACCTGACAAGAATCGGCTCGCAAGCCATGAACGAAACGGATAAAATGGTGCTTGACATCATGACGCATAAAGGATGCTGATTTCAAGTATTAAGTATCAGGTATTAAGTATTAGCTCAAATAACGGCATAAAAAAAGTATTAAGTATTAAAGCCCGGCTGTGTCCGCACGGAATTAATACTTAATACTTTATAATTTAATACTTTATTTAGTGACAGTGTCCGCCTTCGCAACCGCAGTCGTCGCCACAGCCATCACCGCAGCTGTCGCATCCGCAACCGCAGCCATCACCACCACTCATCATTTTCACAAGTTCCTGAATTTCTTCGTTCGTAGCAGGACGGCTTTCCAGTATTTCACCTTCAAAGATCAGGTCGGCACCAGCCAACGGGTGGTTGAGGTCAACTACTACAATCTCCGGTTTGATTTCTACTACGCTGGCATTTACGCGTTGACCGTCACCAGTCATCAAAGGTACGATGTTACCTTCTTTAATACGTTCGCTGTCAAATTTGCCATCTATTTCAAATATATTTTTGGGGAGGTCAATGACGTGTTGTTCGTCATATTGTCCGTAAGCCTTATCTGCCGGAATGGTAAAGTCAAATTTATCACCTTTAGAAAGAGCAGTTATTTGATTTTCGAAGTCTTCGAGTGTTGTTCCTAATCCTGAAATGAATTGAAAGGGATGTTCTGCTTTTGCTTCTTCGAACAACTCTTTTTCACCATCTTCCATTGTATATAGTTTGTATGCAACGGTAATGTACTTGTTTTCTACTGTTTCCATCTGATATTTTTTGTTTCTGATTAATAATTCCCGGTAATCCGGGTCGACAAAGATACGAATTATTTGCTTGTCCTCCGGTATAGGGAGGGTAAATTTCAGATTATTAAGTGCTTTTGTCAGAAAAAGAAGGTGGAGTGTGCACTTAGATAATAGTTGTAAATTCAACCTTTAAGTGATAAAATAGAGAAATAATACCTCTCTTTTCTTACAATTATTCGCTTTTAAGTGATTTTTTTCTTCGATTTGTTTGGATATAATAAAAAAGCCCTTACCTTTGCAGCACGAAAATAAAGAAAAGAAGATATGAATATGTTACATACATCTATTAACCTAGCAGTCCTGCATATTATTCGCCTCGTGGTGGTCCCATCAAGAGCGTGAGAAAGGTTTTTGTGTTGTATGTGTTCGTACCATAAAAGATAGAATTTAGAGCCTTTCTCACTTGTGTGAGGAAGGCTCTTTAATTAAAAGATAGATTGAAATGAAAAAGCAATTACGCAGTTCGTTTAGTACACAAGGCCGTCGGATGGCGGGAGCCCGTGCGTTATGGGCAGCCAACGGCATGAAGAAGAATCAGATGGGTAAACCCATTATCGCTATCGTCAATTCGTTCACCCAGTTTGTTCCGGGACATGTGCATCTGCATGAAATCGGTCAGCTGGTGAAGGCAGAGATTGAGAAGCTGGGATGCTTCGCTGCGGAATTCAATACAATAGCTATCGATGACGGTATAGCAATGGGACATGATGGTATGCTTTACTCGCTTCCTTCACGTGACATCATTGCAGACAGTGTAGAGTATATGGTTAATGCGCACAAGGCAGATGCAATGGTATGTATCAGCAATTGCGATAAGATCACTCCCGGAATGTTGATGGCGGCTATGCGTCTGAATATTCCTGCCGTATTTGTATCGGGCGGTCCGATGGAAGCCGGAGAATGGAATGGTCAGCACCTGGATTTGATCGACGCGATGATTAAATCGGCTGATGAAAGTGTCAGCGATCAGGAAGTAGCGAATATCGAGCAAAATGCTTGTCCTACTTGCGGATGTTGTTCCGGTATGTTTACCGCCAACTCAATGAACTGCCTGAATGAAGCAATCGGACTGGCTCTTCCCGGAAACGGAACCATCGTAGCTACACACGAGAATCGTACGCAGCTTTTCAAAGATGCAGCAGAACTGATCGTGAAAAATGCAAAGTTATATTATGAAGAAGGAGACGAAAGTGTGCTTCCCCGTAGCATTGCTACCCGTCAGGCTTTCTTGAATGCCATGACGCTGGATATAGCAATGGGTGGTTCTACTAATACAGTTCTTCACCTGTTGGCTATTGCTCATGAAGCAGAGGTAGATTTCAAGATGGATGATATCGATATGCTTTCCCGTAAGGCTCCCTGTCTCTGTAAGGTGGCTCCCAATACACAGAAATATCATATTCAGGATGTAAACCGTGCCGGTGGTATTATTGCTATCATGGATGAACTGGCAAAAGGTGGTCTGATAGATACATCTGTTCGACGGGTAGACGGAATGTCATTGGCGGAAGCTATTAATGAATATTCAATCACCAGCCCGAATGTAAGCGAAAAGGCAATTAAAAAATATTCGAGTGCAGCCGGAAATAGATTCAATCTCGTACTTGGTTCACAGGGCATGTACTATAAGGAACTGGATAAAGACCGTGCAAACGGATGTATCCGCGATTTGGAACATGCTTATAGCAAAGACGGTGGATTGGCCGTATTGAAAGGCAACATTGCCCAAGACGGTTGTGTGGTAAAAACAGCAGGTGTAGACGAAAGTATCTGGAAGTTTACCGGACCTGCCAAAGTCTTTGATTCGCAAGAAGCAGCCTGTGAAGGCATCCTCGGAGGCCGAGTCGTCAGTGGCGATGTCGTCGTCATTACGCACGAAGGTCCGAAGGGTGGTCCCGGTATGCAGGAAATGCTTTATCCTACCTCTTATATCAAATCTCGTCATCTCGGAAAAGAATGTGCTTTGATTACCGACGGACGTTTCAGTGGTGGAACTTCCGGATTGAGTATCGGACATGTTTCTCCCGAAGCGGCAGCTGGAGGTAATATCGGAAAAATTGTAGATGGAGATATTATCGAAATCGATATTCCGGCCCGGAAGATTAACGTGCGACTGACGGATGAAGAACTGGCGGCTCGTCCGATGACTCCTGTCACTCGTGACCGTTATGTACCGAAGAGTCTGAAGGCGTATGCCAGCATGGTAAGCTCTGCCGATAAGGGAGCAGTGAGATTAATCTGATATAGTTCATTTATCAACTATCAACTAATATGAAAGATTTAATAACAGGTGCAGAGGCTATGATGCGCTCCTTGGAACATCAGGGAGTGACTACCATCTTCGGTTACCCCGGTGGTTCCATAATGCCGGTGTTCGATGCCTTGTACGATCATCAAAATATATTGAACCATATTTTGGTTCGTCACGAGCAGGGGGCTGCCCACGCGGCACAAGGTTATGCCCGTGTATCAGGAGAAGTAGGTGTTTGCCTGGTGACGAGCGGTCCCGGAGCAACCAATACGGTAACAGGTATTGCAGATGCGATGATCGATAGTACACCTATTGTAGTGATTGCCGGACAGGTAGGAACAGGTTTTCTCGGAACGGATGCTTTTCAGGAAGTTGACTTGGTGGGTATTACGCAACCAATCGCTAAATGGAGCTATCAGATCCGTCGTGCGGAAGATGTAGCCTGGGCGGTAGCACGTGCGTTTTATATTGCCCGTAGTGGTCGTCCCGGTCCGGTGGTACTGGACTTTGCCAAGAATGCGCAAGTAGAAAAAACGAAATATGAACCGACGAAAGTTGATTTTATCCGCAGTTATGTTCCTGTTCCCGATACGGACGAGGAGTCTGTAAAGGCAGCTGCCGAACTGATTAATAACGCCGAACGTCCGCTTGTATTGGTTGGACAGGGTGTTGAATTGGGAAATGCACAGAACGAATTGCGTGAATTTATCGAAAAGGCGGATATGCCTGCAGGCTGTACGCTGCTCGGACTGTCAGCTTTACCGACAGAACATCCGTTGAATAAAGGTATGTTGGGTATGCACGGTAATTTGGGACCGAATATCAATACCAATAAATGCGATGTACTGATTGCTGTTGGTATGCGCTTTGACGACCGTGTGACTGGCAATCTGGCTACTTACGCCAAACAGGCGAAGGTGATTCATTTTGATATCGATCCTGCAGAAGTCAATAAGAATGTAAAGGTAGATGTAGCTGTTTTGGGAGATTGCAAGGAGACATTGGCTTCTGTGACTAAACTCCTGAAAAAGAAAGCTCATACCGAATGGATTGATAGTTTTAAAGAATATGAGAAAGTAGAGGAAGAAAAGGTAATCCGTCCCGAACTTCACCCTGCAACGAACTCTTTGAGTATGGGAGAAGTGGTACGTGCGGTAAGCAATGCCACTCAACATGAAGCAGTTTTGGTAACAGATGTAGGTCAAAATCAGATGATATCTGCACGTTACTTCAAATATACGAAAGAACGCAGTATCATCACTTCCGGAGGACTCGGAACAATGGGCTTTGGTCTTCCCGCAGCTATCGGGGCAACTTTTGGAGCACCGGAACGTACCGTATGCGTATTTATGGGAGATGGCGGACTGCAAATGAATATTCAGGAGTTGGGTACGATTATGGAGCAGAAAGCTCCGGTGAAAATTATCTGCCTGAATAATAATTACCTCGGAAACGTACGCCAGTGGCAAGCTATGTTTTTCAATCGCCGCTATTCGTTTACTCCGATGTTGAATCCGGATTATATGAAGATTGCTTCAGCTTATGATATTCCTTCCAAACGTGTTTTCACCCGTGAAGAACTGAAAGAAGCTATTGCAGAAATGCTGGCGACAGATGGTCCGTTCCTGCTCGAAGCGTGCGTAGTGGAAGAAGGCAATGTTTTGCCGATGACTCCTCCGGGTGGTTCGGTTAATCAGATGCTGTTGGAATGCTAGGAGAAGTTGAATATTGAGAATGGAAGATTGAAAGTTCGCAATTAAAATTTAGGATTATGAGTGACAAGACATTATATACGATAATAGTTCATTCCGAAAATATAGCCGGATTGCTGAATCAGGTAACTGCTGTATTTACTCGTCGGCAAATCAACATCGAGAGTCTGAATGTATCTGCTTCTTCTATTAAAGGTGTACACAAGTATACGATTACAGCTTGGACGGATAAGGACACTATTGAGAAGGTAGTGAAACAAATCGAAAAGAAGATCGATGTGATTCAGGCACATTATTTCACTGAGGATGAAATATACTTCCATGAGATTGCACTATATAAGGTATCTACTCCTGCTTTTCAGGAAACTCCGGAAGCATCCAAGTTGATCCGCAGATACAATGCCCGTGTAGTGGAAGTTAATCCGGTATTTTCTATTGTCGAGAAAAATGGTATGAGCGAGGATATAACCTCACTCTACGGTGAACTGAAGGCTTTAAATTGTGTTTTGCAGTTTGTTCGGTCGGGACGCGTAGCGATTACTACCAGTTGCTTTGAACGGGTGAACGAGTTTCTCGATGGACGGGAAGCCATGTATAACCAGAGTAAAAACCAACAAGAATAATGAGTGAAGAAAATAAAATAGGAACTTATCAGTTTGTGGCAGAGCCGTTCCATGTTGACTTTAATGGACGTCTGACTATGGGCGTACTGGGAAATCATCTGTTGAATTGTGCAGGTTTTCACGCAAGTGACCGTGGCTTTGGTATTGCAACACTGAACGAGGATAATTACACCTGGGTACTTTCACGTCTGGCCATTGAGTTGGATGAAATGCCTTATCAATATGAGAACTTTTCAGTTCAAACATGGGTAGAAAATGTCTACCGCTTGTTTACTGACCGTAACTTTGCTATTATTGATAAGGATGGGAAAAAGATTGGTTATGCGCGTTCCGTATGGGCGATGATTAATCTCAATACCCGCAAACCGGCCGATCTATTGACCCTGCACGGAGGAAGTATCGTAGATTATGTCTGTGACGAACCTTGTCCTATTGAAAAGCCTTCACGTATTAAAGTGACAAGCAATCAGCCAATGGCTACCCTGACGGCAAAATACAGTGATATTGATATTAATGGTCATGTGAACAGCATCCGTTACATCGAGCATATCCTTGATTTGTTCCCGATAGAGCTGTACAAGACTAAACGTATCCGCCGTTTCGAGATGGCGTATGTAGCCGAAAGTTACTTTGGTGATGAGCTCTCTTTCTTCTGCGATGAAGTGAATGCAAACGAGTTTCACGTAGAAGTAAAGAAGAATGGCAGCGAAGTTGTTTGCCGTTCGAAAGTGATATTTGAATAAATGTGAGAATACAAGATTAATTAATAACGGATGACGTAAGTCATCAAAAACTAAAAACAAAAAGAAAATGGCACAGTTGAATTTTGGAGGTACTACTGAAACTGTAGTAATCCGTGACGAATTTCCATTGGAAAAAGCTCGTGAAGTATTGAAAAATGAAACAATTGCTGTAATCGGTTATGGCGTACAGGGACCTGGACAGGCACTGAACTTGCGTGATAACGGTTTCAATGTAATCGTTGGTCAACGTGAAGGAAAAACATACGATAAAGCAGTAGCAGACGGATGGGTTCCGGGCGAAACTTTGTTCGGCATTGAAGAAGCTTGCGAGAAAGGTACTATCGTAATGTGCTTGTTGTCTGACGCAGCAGTAATGTCTGTATGGCCTACTATCAAACCTTACCTGACTGCCGGAAAAGCTCTTTATTTCTCACATGGTTTTGCTATCACTTGGAACGACCGTACAGGTGTAGTTCCTCCTACTGATATCGACGTTATCATGGTTGCTCCTAAAGGTTCGGGTACCTCTTTGCGTACTATGTTCCTCGAAGGACGTGGCTTGAACTCTTCTTATGCTATCTATCAGGATGCTACAGGCAAAGCAATGGACAGAACCATCGCACTGGGTATCGGTATTGGTTCCGGTTATCTGTTTGAAACAACTTTCCAACGTGAGGCTACTTCTGACTTGACAGGTGAACGCGGTTCATTGATGGGCGCTATCCAAGGTTTGTTGCTGGCACAGTACGAAGTATTGCGTGAAAACGGTCATACTCCTTCTGAAGCATTCAATGAAACAGTAGAAGAACTGACACAGTCATTGATGCCGTTGTTTGCAAAGAACGGTATGGACTGGATGTATGCTAACTGTTCTACTACTGCTCAACGTGGTGCTCTTGATTGGATGGGCCCATTCCACGACGCTATCAAGCCGGTAGTTGAAAAGTTGTATCATAGCGTCAAAACAGGTAACGAAGCACAGATTTCTATCGATAGTAATTCACAACCTGATTATCGTGAAAAATTGAATGAAGAGCTCCGTCAACTGCGTGAAAGCGAAATGTGGCAGACTGCAGTAACTGTTCGTAAACTTCGTCCGGAAAACAATTAAGCTGGATAAATTATACAAGTTTATAAAAGGGAGAGGGCTGTTTGCTTTCTCCCCTTTTTTTGTTAAAAAGAGATTTAGAAATGAACAAATGAGGCTTGCCGAATTTTTTTTTCAAAAATATATTGATAATATGGACAAAAAATGCAAGTTTATGTTTATCTTTGCGTCATCAGATAAAATAAACGAGAAGTATGAATTAACTTAACCAGCCCTGAAGAATGATTAACATCACTAAATAAATAAACGAATGACGCTGCTTTTGATTTCTCAGAAGTGGTGATTTAGTGTGTTTTACCTTTGTGGAAATTGATATTTCTTTTTAAGATCTGTATTTGTATATTGAAAATAAAAGTCATTTATTGACTTCTTAAATAAAGAATAGTACTGATGTGAAATAAAATATTGTTTGTTTTGTTTGTGTTAAAACGAAGTGCGGTTTCGTGAGAAAGTGCACTTTGTTAAAAGGAGGATTAAGTATTTAATCCTCCTTTTTAATGAATAACATCAGCCTTTTATAGAAAGGATGTTTGGTAAGGGTGGAGGCATCTCCTAATATAACAAGCTTCATTCGTGCCCTTGTAATCGCTACATTCATTCTTCGCAAATCATTCAGGAATCCAATCTGCCCATCCTCGTTGGCACGTACAAGACTGATGAAAATAACATCTCGCTCCTGTCCCTGAAAGCCGTCTACCGTGTTTACGGTGATGAGGCTGCGGAAAGGACGTAAAAAGCTGCTCCCTTTGATCTTTCCCCTCAAATATTGCACTTGCGCCTTGTAGGGTGAAATCAGACCGAAATCAATTCTTTCATCCAGTATCCGTTCTTTGCCGATACGTTCGATATATGCTTCCAGTTCCTGTAGTAATAGATTGGCTTCCTGCTTGTTGATGCGTCCGAAGCTCTCGCCTACAAAATCTTCGTGAAAGTCCATTTCTGAAGTATCAATCCAGTTCATAGGAGTGTCAAAGTCAAGAATACCTCGGTAGCGCACTTCCGGGGCAGCTTCCAGTTCTCCGTGGTAGAACCAGTCGGAGGGGAACTGCATGATGGCCTCGTGCATTCTGTACTGTACCTTTAGTAAAGAGACAGCAGAAGGCTTTTGCTGAACCACTTTTTCCATTAACGTGTGATCCAGTCCTCCACGAGCGGCTTCTATACATTTGATAGTCGGCGGGAGCTGGCAATGATCTCCTGCAAGGATGACACGGTCTGCTTTGCGGATGGCAATCCAGCAGGCAGCTTCGAGCGCTTGAGCAGCTTCGTCAATGAACAAAGTAGGAAAACGACGCCCGTTGAGCAGACGATGGTTACTGCTGACTAGCGTAGAAGCAATCACACGGGCACTATCAAAAAGATCGGCATTGATTTGTATTTCCAACTCCGTAGCACGATCGCGGAGATGGCTCATGCGATTACGCATACCTTCCCGTTCAGAATAACTACCCCGGCGCATCCGGCTACCCATTTCCCGGATAGATTTGCGAATTCCCCAAAGTTCCGGATAGGCAGGATGGCTTTCAAACCTACGTTCATAGGTGGATGATAGCATTTTGTCGTTGACCCGGGTAGGATTTCCGATGCGGAGTACGGGTACTCCCCGGTCTACCAGTTTCTCACAAATCCAGTCGACAGCAGTGTTACTTTGTGCACAGACAAGCACTTGCGGTTCCCGGTGCAATGTTTCATAAATCGCTTCGACAAGAGTCGTTGTTTTTCCGGTTCCCGGAGGACCGTGAACGATGGATACATCACGCGTGCAGAGTACCTTGTTGACAGCTGTTTCCTGGGTGCTGTTCAACCAGGGGAAGCGGACAGGATACAACTCCCGGAATCCCGGTTTTTGTGTGCCAAGCAAAATATCACGCAGTTCTGCCAAACGATTATCTTTAGCGCGTATGGTGTCTTCCAGTGCCTCGAACATGGCCCGGTAGGATGTTTCGTCAAAATAAAGTTGCACCCCCAGTATGCCGTCAGTTTGCAGTTCCGCTAAAGCTCCCGCTCCGGGAAGTACAACTACCATTCGCTCCTCATCCGCAAAGCTCACAGTAGCGATGAAATTCATGTACTTCACTTTTCCTTCGAATGATTGGTGGAAAAAGCAGACGGGACGGCCGAACTCGAAGGAATGCTCTATTTCTTTATTTTCGGTCCGTGTAATATCTATTACAAGCTGATTCAGAGAATTGTAGTAACTTCGGCCAAGAGAGACGGGATACCAGCAGAGACCGCGTTTCACTTTACGGGCAACGCCCATTGTTTCGGTCTGCCGTTTAAATTCTTCCTTCTCGTATTCATACTCCATCCGCAGGAGGAGTTGCTGTTGCTGAAGGTCGATGATTGGACTTTTCGGATTATTACTCATAATAGGCGCAAAGGTAACAAATCTTCGTTCCGGGTAGAAAAAATATTTCATTTTGTTAAACATTACTCGAACGCCGTTCGTTATTTTTATAGATAGACTCATAAAAGATAAAACAATATGGTATATGATGTGACTATGTTAGAAGCTTTCTACGCTGCTTATAAAGGAAAGGTAGAACACGTACGGGCTATATTGAAACGCCCCTTAACGTTGGCCGAGAAAATTTTGTATGCTCATCTGTATGATGTAGCCGATTTAAAAGATTACAAACGGGGAGAAGATTATGTGAACTTCCGTCCCGACCGTGTAGCTATGCAGGATGCGACTGCGCAGATGGCATTGCTTCAATTTATGAATGCAGGTAAGGATCAGGTGGCTGTGCCCTCAACAGTACATTGCGATCACTTGATACAGGCGTACAAAGGTGCAAAGGAGGATATTGCTACGGCAAGATTGACCAATGAAGAAGTATATGACTTCCTTCGCGATGTATCTTCCCGTTACGGCATCGGTTTCTGGAAACCGGGAGCAGGTATTATCCACCAGGTAGTACTCGAAAACTATGCTTTCCCCGGAGGTATGATGGTAGGAACGGATTCTCACACTCCTAATGCAGGCGGACTGGGCATGGTGGCTATCGGTGTCGGTGGCGCGGATGCAGTGGATGTGATGACAGGAATGGAATGGGAACTGAAAATGCCGAAAATTATCGGTGTCCGTCTGACCGGAAAACTAAGTGGTTGGACATCTCCGAAAGATGTAATCCTGAAACTGGCCGGTATTCTTACCGTAAAAGGAGGAACGAATGCTATTATCGAATATTTTGGTCCCGGAACCGAATCCCTTTCTGCTACCGGGAAAGCTACCATTTGTAATATGGGTGCTGAAGTAGGGGCTACTACCTCTCTGTTCCCGTTTGACGGGCGCATGGCTGCCTATTTGAGAGCTACCGGCAGAGATTGTGTAGTCGATTGGGCTGAAGCTGTCGATGCCGATCTTCGTGCGGATGATGTAGTGACCGACGAACCATCCAACTATTACGACCGTGTGATTGAAATAGACTTGTCGGAACTCGAACCTTATATAAACGGACCGTTTACACCGGATGCCGCTACTCCAATTTCCGAATTTGCGGAAAAAGTGTTATTGAACGGCTACCCCCGCAAAATGGAGGTGGGCCTGATTGGTTCATGTACCAATTCTTCTTATCAAGATTTGAGCCGTGCGGCTTCTCTGGCAAAACAGGTCACTGAAAAGAACTTGAGTGTCGCTGCTCCGTTGATTGTCAATCCGGGTTCGGAACAAATCCGGGCTACTGCCGAAAGAGATGGTATGATTGAAGTTTTTGAACAGTTGGGCGCCACGATTATGGCAAATGCCTGCGGCCCTTGTATCGGTCAATGGAAACGCGAGACGGACGATCCGACACGGAAAAATTCAATCGTTACTTCTTTCAACCGTAACTTTGCCAAACGTGCTGACGGTAATCCGAATACCTATGCATTTGTAGCTTCTCCGGAACTGACGATGGCATTAACGATTGCTGGTGACCTCTGCTTCAATCCGTTGAAAGACAGACTGGTAAATCATGATGGAGAAAAGGTGAAACTATCCGAACCTGTAGGAGATGAACTTCCTTTGAAAGGTTTTACATCCGGAAATGAGGGATATATTGCCCCACACGGAGCAAAAACGGAAATCAAGGTGAAGTCTGATTCTCAACGTCTCCAACTCCTGACGCCTTTCCCGGCATGGGACGGACAGGATTTACTGAATATGCCTTTACTGATTAAAGCACAAGGTAAATGTACTACCGACCATATCTCTATGGCAGGTCCGTGGCTCCGCTTCCGGGGACATTTGGAGAATATTTCCGACAATATGCTGATGGGAGCTGTCAATGCTTTTAACGGTGAAACGAACAGCGTTTGGAATCGTTCAACAAATACTTATGGAACAGTTTCCGGTACGGCAAAAATGTATAAGTCTGAAGGTATTCCGTCTATAGTTGTTGCCGAAGAGAATTATGGAGAAGGTTCCAGCCGTGAACACGCAGCCATGGAACCGCGCTTTCTCAATGTGCGTGTCATTCTGGCTAAGAGTTTTGCCCGTATCCACGAAACGAATCTGAAGAAACAGGGAATGCTTGCTCTTACTTTTGTAGACAAGGCGGATTATGACAAGATTCAGGAACATGATCTTCTGTCAGTCGTAGGTTTAGTCCATTTCGCACCCGGTCGTAATTTGACGATTGTTCTTCATCACGAAGACGGAACGAAAGAAAGTTTTGAAGTACAACATACATATAATGAACAGCAGATAGCCTGGTTCCGTGCCGGTTCTGCTTTAAATGCAAGATAAAAAATGAGCAAGATAACCATGCAAACAGATGGTACGTTGCTGGTGCCTGATGTGCCTACCGTACCTTATATTACCGGTGATGGAGTAGGAGCGGAAGTGACTCCTGCCATGCAAGCCGTAGTGGATGCAGCTATCCGGAAAGCCTATGGCGGCAAACGTCGGATCGAATGGAAAGAAGTGTTGGCGGGAGAACGTGCCTTCCATGCAACTGGTTCCTGGTTGCCGGATGAAACAATGGAAACTTTTCAGGAATACCTGATAGGAATCAAAGGCCCGTTGACAACTCCTGTCGGAGGTGGAATCCGGTCGTTGAATGTAGCGCTGCGTCAGACACTTGATTTATATGTCTGCCTTCGTCCGGTCCGTTGGTATCAGGGAGTACAGTCGCCTGTCAAATCACCTGAAAAAGTGAACATGTGCGTGTTCCGTGAAAATACGGAAGATATTTACGCAGGTATCGAGTGGGAAGCCGGTACTCCGGAAGCTGAAAAGTTCTATAAATTCCTGAAAGACGAAATGGGAGTAACAAAAGTCCGTTTCCCGGAAACCTCCTCTTTCGGTGTGAAACCTGTATCACGTGAGGGTACCGAACGTCTGGTACGTGCTGCCTGCCAGTATGCACTCGATCATCATTTGCCTTCTGTAACCCTGGTGCATAAAGGAAATATCATGAAGTTCACAGAAGGTGGTTTCAAGAAATGGGGCTACGAACTGGCACAACGTGAATTTGCCGATGCTTTGGCAGACGGCAGACTGGTGATAAAAGATTGCATTGCCGATGCTTTCTTGCAAAATACACTCCTGATTCCCGAAGAATATTCCGTAATAGCTACCTTGAACCTGAATGGAGACTATGTTTCCGATCAACTTGCAGCTATGGTAGGCGGTATCGGTATTGCTCCGGGAGCAAACATCAACTATCAAACAGGACATGCCATCTTTGAAGCGACTCATGGAACAGCTCCCAATATTGCGGGAAAAGATGTGGTGAACCCTTGTTCTATTATACTTTCGGCAGTGATGATGCTCGAATATTTTGATTGGAAAGAAGCGGCTGCTCTGATAGAGAAAGCCTTGGAACAAAGCTTCCTGGACGCTCGTGCTACACACGATTTAGCTCGTTTTATGCCGAATGGAACCTCCCTCTCTACTTCCGCTTTCACTCGTGAGATCGTGGAAAGAATTGAAAAATAAAAGTAACGAATAAAAAACGAAGAAAGATGAAAAAAGAGTACTTGATTTACAAACTTTCCGAGGAGATGAAGGAAGCTACCCGGATTGATAACGAATTGTTCCCAAAGTTTGATGTGAAACGCGGATTGCGTAATGAAGACGGCACAGGTGTATTGGTAGGTTTAACCAAAATCGGTAATGTAGTAGGCTATGAACGTGTTCCGGGTGGTGGACTGAAACCGATACCGGGAAAATTATTCTATCGTGGTTATGATGTGGAAGATATTTCGCATGCTATTATCAAAGAGAAGCGTTTCGGTTTTGAAGAAGTGGCTTACCTGTTGCTTTCCGGACGTCTGCCGGATAAAGAAGAACTGCTTTCTTTCCGTGATTTGATTAACGACAATATGCCGTTGGAGCAGAAAACAAAAATGAATATCATAGAGTTGGAAGGAAACAACATCATGAATATTCTTTCACGCAGTGTGCTCGAAATGTACCGTTTTGATGCGAATGCGGATGATACTTCCCGGGATAACCTGATGCGTCAGAGTATTGAACTGATTTCGAAATTCCCCACTATCATTGCTTATGCATACAATATGCTTCGTCATGCTACTTTCGGACGTTCTCTACATATCCGCCATCCGCAGGAAAAACTCTCTATTGCCGAGAACTTCCTGTACATGCTGAAAAGAAACTATACCGAACTCGATGCTCGTACCCTCGATTTGTTGCTGATTCTTCAGGCAGAACATGGGGGCGGTAACAACTCCACTTTCACCGTTCGCGTTACTTCTTCCACCGGAACGGATACATATTCGGCCATCGCCGCAGGTATCGGTTCATTGAAAGGCCCGCTTCACGGAGGTGCAAATATTCAGGTTGCCGACATGTTCCAGCATCTGAAAGAAAATATCAAAGACTGGACAAGTGTGGATGAGATAGACACTTATTTCACCCGAATGTTGAATAAGGAAGTATATAATAAGAGCGGACTGATCTACGGAATAGGACATGCCGTTTATACGATCTCCGATCCCCGTGCTCTTCTGTTGAAAGAATTGGCTCGTGACCTTGCCCGTGAAAAAGGAAGAGAAAGCGAATTTGCTTTCCTCGAACTGTTGGAAGAACGTGCTATCGCTACTTTCGGACGTGTTAAAAACAACGGAAAGACAGTATCCAGCAATATTGACTTCTATTCAGGCTTCGTGTATGAAATGATCGGCTTACCGCAGGAAATCTTCACTCCTCTGTTTGCTATGGCGCGTATTGTAGGCTGGTGTGCACACCGTAATGAAGAATTGACCTTCGAAGGCAAACGAATTATCCGCCCGGCTTATAAGAATGTACTCGATGATTTGGCTTATATTCCAATCAAGAAACGCTGATAAAAACAAATCCTTTTATTGAATATATAAGTGATCCCGGATGTATGCCTGGTAATTCCAGGTATGCGTTCGGGAATGCTGTTTTTATGTTCGTAAAGGAATGTATTTCAGATTCTTTCTCTTTTTTGTACCGTCATTCGTCTCATTTTTGTTATTTTTGCGTGTTACAAAAAAAAAGATCGACATGAATATAGATGCTTTTAATCTGTTTCTGGGCGTGATGAGCCTGATTGCCTTGGTTGTTTTTATCGCCCTTTACTTTGTGAAAGCCGGATATGGCATTTTCCGCACGGCATCGTGGGGCATAGCTATATCCAATAAACTAGCCTGGATATTGATGGAAGCTCCGGTTTTCCTGGTGATGTGCGTAATGTGGATATATTCCGAGCGTCGGTTTGAACCGGTGATCTTCACTTTTTTCCTGTTCTTCCAGATTCACTACTTTCAGCGTGCTTTCATTTTTCCTCTGTTATTGACGGGGAAAAGTAAGATGCCGCTGGCAATCATGTCGATGGGTGTTCTTTTTAATTTGCTGAATGGCTATATGCAAGGTAAATGGATCTTTTATCTTGCTCCCGAAACGATGTATCAATCCGGTTGGTTCACTTCACCGTGGTTTATTATAGGCACACTGCTTTTTTTCACGGGTATGCTGACGAACTGGCATTCGGATTATATCATCCGGCACTTGCGCAAACCGGGAGATACCCGGCATTATTTGCCTCAAAAAGGAATGTACCGTTATGTCACTTCCGCCAACTATTTTGGTGAAATAGTAGAATGGGCAGGATGGGCGATACTCACCTGTTCACTTTCCGGACTTGTTTTCCTTTGGTGGACGATTGCTAACCTTGTTCCCCGTGCCAATGCCATCTGGTGCCGTTATCGCGAAGAATTCGGAGATGCGGTGGGAGAACGGAAACGAGTGTTCCCTTTCCTTTATTAGGTATTAGAGACACTTTTCATCACGACTTAAATATGACTTAATAAATATAACTACTATGGAATCTAAACTTTTTAGCCCGGTCACTTTTGGGCCTTTGACGTTGCGGAACCGGACAATCCGTTCGGCAGCTTTTGAGAGCATGTGTCCGGACAATACTCCTACGCAGATGTTGCTGGATTACCATCGTTCGGTAGCTGCGGGAGGAGTGGGTATGACAACAGTGGCTTATGCCGCCGTGACGCAAAGCGGACTTTCTTTCGACCGTCAGTTGTGGTTGCGCCCGTCTATTATTCCCCGTTTGCATGAATTGACGAAAGCTGTGCACGATGAAGGTGCAGCAGTGGGTATACAAATCGGGCATTGTGGAAATATGTCCCATCGAAATATTTGTGGTGTCACTCCTATATCCGCATCTTCGGGTTTTAATCTTTACTCTCCTACGTTTGTGCGTGGAATGGAAAAGGAGGAGTTGCCGGAAATGGCACAAGCATACGGTAATGCAGTCAATCTGGCGAGAGAAGCAGGATTTGACGCTGTTGAAGTACATGCAGGACATGGTTATTTGATTAGTCAGTTCCTTTCTCCATATACCAATCATCGGAAAGATGAATACGGTGGTTCGCTCGAAAACCGGATGCGTTTTATGGACTTGGTGATGGAAGAAGTGATGAGAGCGGCAGGCAATGATATGGCTGTTTTCGTGAAAATGAATATGCGTGACGGTTTCAAAGGAGGCATGGAGATTGACGAATCGATACAAGTGGCCAAACGTCTATTGGAACATGGCGTTCATGGATTGGTGTTGAGTGGAGGCTTTGTGAGCCGTGCACCGATGTATGTGATGCGGGGTGCCATGCCGATCCGTTCGATGTCTTACTATATGAATTGCTGGTGGTTGAAATACGGAGTTCGTATGTTTGGTAAATGGATGATACCCTCTGTGCCTTTTAAAGAAGCATATTTTCTTGAAGATGCACTAAAATTCCGGGCAGCTCTTCCGAATGCGCCACTGATTTATGTCGGCGGTCTTGTTTCCCGCCAGAAAATAGATGAAGTGCTCGATTCCGGTTTTGATGCCGTGCAGATGGCGAGAGCTTTGCTCAACGAACCGGGATTTGTAAACCGGATGAAAAAGGAGGAACAGGCACGCTGCAACTGTGGACACAGTAATTATTGCATCGGTCGTATGTATACGATAGAAATGGCTTGTCATCAACATTTGAAAGAACAAATTCCTTTGTCTTTGCAAAAGGAGATTGATAAATTGGAGAAAAAATGAGTGAAATGAAATGGGCGATTATCACCGGTGCAGACGGAGGAATGGGGACAGAAATAACACGTGCCGTAGCCAAAGCCGGTTATCGAATCATAATGGCATGTTATAATCCAAAGAAAGCGGAGATTGTTCGCGAACGTTTGAGCAAGGAAACCGAAAACCCGTATTTGGAAGTAATGGCTATTGATTTATCTTCCATGCAATCGGTAGTTTCTTTTGCCAACCGTATCTTGGAAAGAAACCTTCCCATTACTCTGTTAATGAATAACGCCGGAACGATGGAGACTGGTTTTCATACTACTTCTGATGGGTTTGAGCGAACGGTAAGTGTGAACTATATGGGACCTTATCTGCTTACCCGGAAATTGGTTCCGCTGATGGTGCGTGGAGCGCGTATCGTCAATATGGTTTCTTGTACATACGCAATCGGTAAACTCGATTTTCCCGATTTCTTTCACAGAGGAAAAACGGGGCGTTTTTGGAGAATTCCTGTTTACAGTAATACCAAACTGGCTTTGTTACTATTTACTTTCGAACTCTCCAGGCAACTTAGTGAGAAAGGAATCACCGTCAATGCCGCTGATCCGGGAATTGTTTCTACTAATATCATTACGATGCATAAGTGGTTCGATCCGTTGACGGATATTTTTTTCCGTCCTTTTATCCGCAAACCGAAGAAGGGAGCTTCTACGGCAGTCGGTTTATTGTTGGATGAAAAGGAAGCAGGCGTGACAGGACAACTGTATGTCAATAACCACCGGAAAAACTTGTCTGATAAATACACGAATCATGTGCGGAAAGAACAGTTGTGGGAGGTGACGGAACGTGCGTTGGCGAGCTGGCTGAAGTAGTATTTACTTATATATAGGTATTGCGCATATCTATATATCTCTTTTATATTGTCTTATTTTTACCGAAAGATAGGGATTGTTTTGTACTTTTCTTTCTACTTACCTTTGTATCGCTTTTAGAGCGATGAAAAGGTATAAAGTAAAAAGGTAAAAAAGAGATGAGTAATAAGTATTTTCTGGTTTTTCTAGTGTTCTTGTTTTCCGTATCAGCATATTCACAACGTGGGCATCATCGTAACAGTTTGATTTCGGGTAGAGTGATGTCTACGGAAAAGGAAGTCGTGGATTTTGCAACGGTCTATCTGAAAGGAACCAATCACGGTTGCTATACAGATGAAAAGGGCATCTATCATTTGAAAACTACGGCGGGTGAATATACCCTGGTTGTTTCAGCTATCGGCTATCAGACCGTAGAAAAGAAAGTCAAACTAGGCAAGGGAGAGAGAATAAAGGTAAATATCACCATTGCTCCGGCAGTAAAAGAGTTGGGAGAGGTGGTAGTTACGACATCCGGTGTCGGTCGTGTGAATAAATCTGCTTTTAATGCGGTAGCCATTGATGCGAAGAAACTGCATAACAGTACGCAGACCTTGGCGGGCGCACTGACTAAAGTGCCGGGTGTAAAGCTCCGCGAATCAGGTGGAGTAGGGTCGGATATGCAATTGTATATTGATGGTTTCAGCGGGAAACATGTGAAAATATTCATTGATGGCATACCACAGGAGGGAGCCGGTGCTGCATTCGATTTGAATAATGTCCCTGTTAATTTCGCAGACCGTATAGAGGTATATAAAGGAGTGGTTCCGGTAGGATTCGGAACAGATGCCATTGGAGGCGTTGTGAATATCGTTACCAACAAGCAGCCCGGAAAATGGTTTATGGACGCTTCCTATTCTTACGGGTCATTTAATACTCATAAGTCATACGCACGTTTCGGACAAACATTCAAGAACGGTTTCATGTATGAAGTCAATGCTTTCCAGAATTTCTCGGACAATGATTACTATGTGGACACTTATGTACGCGAGTTTGAGATTCGGGAAGACGGCAGCGTACGTTTTCCGCCGCTCGACAAAAGCAAAATTTATCATCTGAAGCGTTTTAACGATCAGTACCATAATGAAGCGGTGATCGGAAAAATCGGTCTGGTGGGAAAGAAATGGGCGGACAGACTGGCATTGAGTTTCAATTATTCTCATTTTTATAAAGAGATACAGACAGGCGTTTATCAAGATGTCGTGTTCGGTGAGAAATTCCGCAAGGGACATTCGTTGGTTCCTTCATTGGAGTACTATAAAAAGAACTTGTTCGTCAAGAATCTGGATTTGCTATTTACTGCCAACTATAATCATAATATCACCAACAATGTAGATACAGCTTCCCGGGCTTACAACTGGCGAGGGAATTTCTATGAAAAGGGCAGCCGGGGAGAACAATCTTATCAGAACAGTGAATCTAAAAATAAAAACTGGAATGGAACACTGAAGATGAATTATCATATCGGACAGGCACATACATTTACTTTCAGCCATGTGATTAGTGATTTTGAACGTACAAGTCGTTCTACGGTAGGCTCTTCTTCCAAATTTACGGATTTCACTATACCTAAGATTACACGTAAGAATGTCAGCGGACTTTCTTATCGTCTGATGCCATCGGAAAAGTGGAATGTTTCTGCATTTGCCAAGTACTACCGGCAATACAACAAGGGACCGGTGTCACAAAACACGGATGGTATAGGCAACTACATCAACCTGTCCAATACGGCAAGTTCCCTCGGATATGGTGCAGCGGGTACGTATTTTCTATGGAAGGACCTGCAGGTGAAACTTTCGTATGAGAAGGCTTTCCGGCTTCCTACGACAGATGAACTGTTTGGAGATGAAGACCTTGAAGCCGGCAAAATAAACCTGAAACCGGAGAAGAGCGACAATATCAATTTGAGTTTCAGTTATAATCACCAGTTTGGCAGGCACGGACTGTATGCCGAAGCCGGTCTGATCTATCGGGATACGAAAGATTACATAAAAAGAGGATTGGATGTGCTGGGAGGAACCAGTTACGGGTATTATGAGAACCACGGTCATGTGAAAACGAAAGGATATAATCTGTCATTACTTTATAGCTTTTCACGTTGGTTTGATATAGGAGGAACATTCAATAGTATTGATACCCGCGATTATGAGAAATACCTGGCAGGCTCTTCTTTGCAGGAAAGTATGCACTATAAGGTGCGCATGCCGAATCTTCCCTATCGTTATGCCAATATCAACGCTAATTTCTATTGGAACGACTTGTTTGTCAAGGGAAATGTATTGAGCATAGGGTATGATAGCTACTGGCAACATGATTTCCCTCTTTATTGGGAGAATCTGGGAGATAAAGAATCAAAAAATATAGTGCCGGAACAATTCTCTCATAATCTGTCTTTGTCCTATACAATGAAACACGGACGTTATAATGTATCATTTGAATGTCGGAATTTCACAGATGCCCGGTTATTCGACAATTTTAGTCTGCAAAAAGCGGGGCGGGCATTCTATGGAAAGTTCAGGGTATTTTTCGGTAAATAGGTAGAGTAAGTTTTTAGTATAAATCAATAATAAAGAATATATGAAGAAGTTTTTATTACAGGCTTTTGCTACAGCTTTTTGTTTGAGTAGCGGTGTGTTTGTCGCATCTTGCGATGATGATAATAATCCGGTAGATAATCCTGCGATCGATGGAAATACGGCCTATGTGGTTGCTGCCACATCCGGTGAAGCCAGTTATCTGGTGGTGGCCAATTCTTTGGATGAGGGAACGGTGTCGACCCAGGGGAATGGAACCGAAGTGATTGGCGGTACATATTGGGTGTATAAAGGATTGGATTATGTTTTTGCCTTAGTTTATAATAAAGGCGGAGCGGGTACGGGAGCTTCTTATTATCTGGGTGCCGATGGTAAAATGAAAGAAAAATATACCTATACTTATAACCGTATCACATCTTATGGAACCTGGGGAAATAAAGTAGTGACCGTTTCTACCGGAGATTCGAATATAACGGATGAGGACCAGAATGTGGCTCAAGCTTTATTGTTTAACTATCTGGATGCGACGGATGGTTCCCAGGAAGAAGGTACATTGCTTGCCGAAAATTTCTTGGGTAACGGCGAAAAAGTTTCATGGGCAGGTTTGGTTGAAGCCAACAACAAGATTTATACGTCGGTGATTCCGATGGGTATGAGTAAATACGGTATTAAACAGTGGCCGGACAAAGTGACGGATCAGGAACTTGTGACTAAAACTGATGGCGGTAGCGGCAGCGGTGCCTATACGGCTGGTGTCATTCCCTCTACACAATATCCCGATCATGCTTATGTCGCAATTTATAGTGGTACTAATTTCAACGAGACACCGGTGATTGCTACGACAGATAAAATAGGTTATGCATGTGGCCGTATGCGTTCACAATATTATCAGACTATCTGGGCTGCTGATAATGGCGATGTGTATGTATTCTCTCCCGGATATGGACGTACGGCTGTTTCGTCTGCCGATTTGAAAAAGGTAACGGGGCAGAAACCTTCCGGTGTGATGCGTATCAAAGCAGGCACAACTGCTTTCGATCCGGATTATTATGTGAACTTTGAGGAAATAGGAACTCGTCATCCGATTTTCCGTTGTTGGCATATTTCTGAAGATTATTTCCTGCTCCAGTTGTATAAAAACGGTGCGGAAGATATGATTCAGAATGGTAAAGATGCCGATGTCAGTGAATTGGCGGTGTTCAAGGCAGAAGATGAAACAATTATACCCGTTACAGGTTTGCCGGCTGATGGTAAGTTTGGCGGTGAGCCTTATGGAGAAAATGGTTATGCTTATATGGCGGTTACTGTGACTACCGGCGAAAAACCGGCTTTCTATAAGATTGATGCAAAGACGGGTAAAGCAGTCAAAGGCCTGACGGTAAATGCTGATGCCATTACTACGGTAGGTAAGATGGAATATCTTTCCAAATAAATACCGGTTTAGTAGAAAATAGTTTTTAAAGATGAAAGCCTGCCGAGCGGAAAGCTTTGCAGGCTTTTCAAGAATGATAATGAAAACATGAAGAAAATATTCAGAAAGATACATTTGTGGCTTTCCGTCCCTTTCGGGCTGATAATCACTCTGATCTGTTTTACCGGTGCGATGCTGGTATTCGAGGATGAAGTGAATGAACTGTCTTGTCGCGATCTTTACTACGTGGAAACGGTGAAGGAAGAACCTGTTTCTATCGAAAAGTTACTTGAAAAAGTGGCATCTGCATTGCCGGATAGTATCTCTGTGACCGGTGTCAGTATTTCTTCTGATCCCGAACGGGCTTATCAGGTCAGTCTTTCCAAACCACGCCGTGCCTCTTTATATGTAGACCAGTATACGGGTGAAATAAAAGGTAAAAAAGAACGCAGCGGCTTTTTTATGTTTATGTTCCGGATGCATCGTTGGCTGTTGGATAGTATGAATCCGGGAAATGAAGGAATATTTTGGGGAAAGATGATTGTAGGTGTCAGTACACTGCTATTTGTGGTGGTACTGGTCTCTGGTATTGTCATTTGGTGGCCCCGTACACGTAGGGCACTGAAAAACAGTCTGAAGATATCGGCAACAAAAGGCTGGAAAAGATTCTGGTATGACTTACATGTGGCAGGTGGAATGTATGCTCTGATCTTTTTGTTAGCTATGGCGCTGACGGGATTGACATGGTCTTTTCCATGGTACCGGACGGCTTTTTATAAAGTTTTCGGGGTAGAGGTACAACAACGGGCTTCCCATGGAAATGAACAGAAGCATAATGAGCATAAAGGAAATACCGGACTGGCTAATCAGGAAAAGAAAAGGGGAGGAAATGGTAGGAGAAGTGCTGATAAAAGAGAGGGTTCGGAAAACAATCACAGTGAGCGGTATTCTGCGGCTTCGCCATTCGCTTGTTGGCAGGAAGTGTATGATAAGTTAAGGCATCAAAATCCGGAATATAAGCAAATTAGTGTTTCTTCCGGTACGGCAAGTGTGTCTTTCGACCGCTTCGGAAATCAGCGTGCGTCTGACCGTTATTCTTTCAATACGGATACTGGTGAATTTACGGAAACAAGTCTTTATCAACATCAAGACAAGTCAGGAAAAATTCGTGGCTGGATTTATTCGGTACATGTCGGCAATTGGGGAGGGATGTTTACCCGCATACTTGCTTTTATTGCTGCTTTGATTGGAGCTGCATTACCACTGACCGGTTATTATTTATGGATAAGGAAATTCATCAGGCAATCTAAAATAACATAGGTACGAAGAAATAAAAGCTGCATAATGGTAGATTATTGCCAGCAATAACATCTTTTGTCCATTTCTATAGCGCTATGAGCAAACCATATGGTTTTGTTTAGGTAATACATCGTGATTTGTACTCTTTTTATCGTCAATCTGTCAGGATAGTATTTAAGTTGTTGAATATCAATTTTATATATCCTGACAATAGATGCTGATAATATCCTGACAATAAAATATATGAACTTTTATTGTCAGGCTTGACTTCTTATCAAGTAGCTTGTTTTAAGGTTGATTAAGTGAGGTTTTATAACGAGAGTAGCCGGTATAGTTGCGTTGGGATGCCGGTATAGTTGCGTTGGGATGCCGGTATAGTTATGTTAAGATGCCGCTATTAGTAGTTCGTCACGGCTGTGGTGAGATCTCTTCATGGCTGTGGTGAGATGCTACCACGGCCGTGACGAATACTTACCACGGCCGTGGTGAACTACCAATACCGGCATCTTGATTGAACAATGCTTACCGGATAATAGAAGTATAACGGCTGTATAATGCTTGTTTAATGGGGATTTGTCACGAAAGGTAAGTAAAACTGGGCGGATAGGATATACGGGAGGGTAAATCATGAAATAATGGTCTGACAATAAGAACCGCTAAATTAATATATGTGAATGTGCTCGGTGATGTAGTTGTAGTTCATCTCTATACCACATTATATAAATAAAAGAGCAGTGAATAAATGGGGTTATCCCATCATTCACCGCTCTTTGTCGTCATATATCAGTAAAAATAAACTCTTTAGAATAAAAAAAATTAGATCGAAAGCTCTTTCAATACAGTAACAAGATCTCTCTTGATAGGTTTGTCATTCTTGATAGCCTTGCTGAACGGCACGTAGACGATTTCATCGTGTTCGATTCCGATCATAACATTACGTTGGTCTTCCATGATAGCATCGATAGCAGCAGCACCAAGGCGGCTTGCCAGGATACGGTCGTGAGCGGTAGGGCTACCACCACGTTGCAGGTGACCTAAAATCGTCACACGTACATCATATTGCGGATATTCGTTTTTCACACGTTCGGCATAATGCATGGCTCCTCCTGTCAGTTCGCTTTCGGCTACCAATACAATGCTACTGTTTTTTGATTTGCGGAATCCGTTTTTGATAAACTCTTCCAGTTGGTCGACTTCCGTACTGAATTCCGGAATAATGGCAGCTTCCGCACCCGAAGCGATAGCTCCGTTCAACGCAAGGAAACCGGCATCACGTCCCATAACTTCAACGAAGAACAAACGTTCATGTGAAGTGGCTGTGTCGCGAATCTTATCTACGGCATCCAATATGGTATTCAATGCAGTATCATATCCGATGGTCGTATCTGTACCATAAAGGTCGTTGTCAATAGTTCCCGGCAGTCCGATACATGGAACATCAAATTCCTGTGCAAAGATACGCGCACCTGTCAGTGAGCCGTCTCCACCAATGATAACCAAAGCATCGATGCCTTCTTTTTTCATGTTGTCATAAGCCAACTGACGACCTTCCGGAGTCGTGAACTCCTTACAACGTGCTGTTTTCAGGATAGTACCACCCAACTGGATGATATTACTCACATTCTGACTCTTGAATTCTTTGATTTCACCTGTAACCAGACCTTTATATCCTCTGTATATACCTTTAACTTGCAATCCATTGTAGATGGCTGCACGTGTCACTGCACGTATAGCAGCGTTCATTCCCGGAGCATCACCTCCGGAGGTCAAAATTCCGATACACTTAACTGTTCCCATATAACAATCTCTCATTAATTAGTTTGACGCGGCAAATGTACAACAAAAAGTTGAAAGCAGTGGTTATGAAGTTTTTTTTCGTAAGAAGAAAACATTAAAAATGTTCAAATGACCTTTTTCCGCTTTCCTTTTATTCGTTCATGTTACTTTGCCGTTTCCTTATGTTGCTTTGCTATTATTCTTTGTCAGAATAAAGCTGTTATTCTTTGATGAGTGTCCGAATGTGATTGTAAATCTTCTCCATCAACCATTTAGGAGTAGAAGTCGCACCACATACGCCAATTGAATTTACGTTTTGAAGGAGAGAAGGATCTATTTCGTTCTCGTTATCTATCAAATGTGAATTGGTATTCACCTTCAAACATTCTTCGAACAGCATTTTTCCGTTTGAACTCTTTTTGCCGCTGACGAAAAATATCAAATCGTGTGTAGCCGCAAATTCCCGGAGCTTAGGCATCCGGTTGGCAACCTGACGACAGATAGTATCGTAATATTCGAAAGTTGCCTTCGGTGAAATATGTTGTTTGAAGTATTCCACGATTTCCTGAAACTCGTCCAGTGACTTGGTAGTCTGTGAGAAAAGACGGATGCTTTTGTTTAAATCCAACTTTTTGGCTTCTTCTGCCTTTTCGATGACAATTGCTTTTCCATCTGTTTGACCCACCAATCCCAGCACTTCAGCATGACCGCTTTTGCCGTATATGACAATTTGTTTTTCTTTGTCACTGTCTGTCAGATACCCTTGTCTGATGCGTTTTTGCAAACGTAATACTACCGGACAGGTCGCATCGATAATCTCTATCTTATTTTCACGGGCAATCATGTAAGTTTCCGGTGGCTCTCCGTGTGCGCGAAGCAATACTTTGGCATTCTTCAGTTGCTTGAATTCTTCCCGGTTGATCGTGATTAATCCCATCGTTTTAAGCCTTTCCACTTCCCGGCTATTGTGTACAATATCTCCGAGACAATAGAGAGTCTCTCCCTTTGCCAACTCCTCTTCTGCCTTATGAATGGCTGTCACCACACCAAAGCAGAAGCCGGAACCTTCGTCTATCTCTACCTTGATCATAAAGCAAACTATTTACTTACCTTATTAAATTGTCCGAAAAGCCATTCCTTTTGCTCTTCAATCGATAAGTGGGTGTTATCCAGAAGCAGAGCATCTTCAGCTTTGCGAAGCGGACTTACTTCCCGATTCTGGTCGATATAATCCCGTTGTTTCACGTTTTCCAGAATTTCGTCGAAGCTGGCTTCCTGTCCTTTTGCTTTCAGCTCGTCATAACGACGTTGAGCACGGATTTCGGGAGTAGCGGTTACAAATATTTTCAGTTCCGCATCCGGGAAAACGGTAGTTCCTATATCCCGGCCATCCATGACAATGCCCTTTTCCTTTCCCATTGCCTGTTGCTGCGCCACCATTTCTTCACGTACGAAGTCAAGCGTACTGATAGGGCTCACTTTGGAAGAAACCTCCATTGAACGGATTTTATTCTCCACATTCACGCCGTTCAGATACGTGTCGGGACGTCCGGTTTCCTTATTCAGCTGGAAAGATATACGAATGTTCTTGATTTCTTTTTTCAGTTTCTCCGTATCGATCACGTCTCCGTTGAAAATCCCGTTCTCTATACTATATAAAGTGACCGCACGATACATGGCTCCGCTGTCAATGTAAATGTAACCCACTTCGCGGGCAAGATCTTTGGCCATTGTACTTTTTCCACAAGAGGAAAAGCCATCGATTGCAATTGTTATCTTTTTCATATTCAGTTCATCTGATTTGTCCGCCAAAGATACAGTAAATTTGAAAATCAACCATAGCTTTGCCGTTAAAAGGAGCAAGACAAGTACGAAAGAATTAAAAAAGTTAAAAAGCCGGATAAAAAGAGGTAAAGAGGAGAATGAATCTATGAAAATGTACTATATTTGCCCAGAGACACACGGAAGACACTTTTTTTTAATCATTATATTAATAAATTTATGGAAGTTAAAAAATCACCCAAGGCAGACCTGGAAGGCAAGAAGTCAACATGGCTGCTCATTGGTTACGTGGTAGTTCTAGCTTTCATGTTCGTGGCGTTCGAATGGACCCAGCGTGACGTGAAGATAGATACAAGCCAGGCAGTAGCCGATGTTGTGTTTGAAGAGGAAATCATTCCTATTACCGAAACCCCGGAACAGGCAGCACCGCCACCACCTGAAGCTCCAAAGGTAGCAGAATTGCTGGAGATTGTGGATGATAAAGCTGAAATTGAGGAAACTACAACTATTATTAATGAGGATAATCAAGCCCGCGTAGAAGTAAAATACGTGCCTGTACAAGTGGTTGAAGAAGAACCGGAAGAACAGACTATTTTCGAGGTTGTAGAAAATATGCCGGACTTCCCGGGAGGCCAGGCAGCTTTAATGCAGTATTTGGCAAAAAATATTAAATATCCGACTATCGCACAGGAAAACGGAACTCAAGGTCGTGTTATCGTACAGTTCGTTGTTAACAGAGACGGTAGTATCGTAGATGCGAAAGTTGTACGTAGCGTCGATCCCTATCTGGATAAAGAAGCCCTCCGTGTGATTAATACCATGCCGAAGTGGAAACCAGGTATGCAGCGCGGAAAACCGGTACGTGTTAAATTTACGGTTCCTGTGATGTTTAGATTGCAGTAATTTGTAACACTATAAATTGGGAGGCTGCTTTCGGCAGCCTCTTTTTATTCATTAATTTTTTTATTCATCATGTTTACAGCTTCTCAATTACTCGATAAGATAAATAATCATATCTCTGAAATCCAGTTTACCCGGACGCCGAAAGGGCTTTATGAACCGATTGAATATATCCTTTCTCTGGGTGGGAAGCGGATACGTCCTGTATTAATGTTGATGGGATATAACTTGTATCGGGAGGATGTTGCGTCTATATACGATCCTGCCACTGCAATTGAAGTTTATCACAATCACACCTTGTTGCATGATGATTTGATGGATCGCTCGGATGTGCGCAGAGGGAAACCTACGGTGCACAAGGTCTGGAATGATAATACTGCTGTACTTTCGGGAGATGCTATGCTGATTCTGGCATTTCGGTATATGACGGGTTGTCCGCCGGAACACCTGAAAGAAGTGATGGATTTATTCAGCCTGACTACACTCGAAATCTGTGAAGGACAGCAACTGGATATGGAATTTGAATCTCGCTGTGACGTCACAGAAGACGAATACATTGAAATGATTCGTTTGAAAACAGCTGTGTTGCTTGCGGGTAGTCTTAAAATAGGTGCAATTCTGGCAGGAGCGACTGCTGAAGATGCGGAAAATCTATATAATTTTGGAATGCATATCGGAGTAGCATTCCAGTTGCAGGATGATTTATTGGATGTATATGGTGATCCGGAAGTGTTCGGGAAGAAGATAGGTGGAGACATCCTCTGCAATAAAAAAACATATATGCTTATCAAAGCACTGAACCGTGCAGATGAAAAGCAGCATGCTGAATTGAATCGTTGGCTGAATGCGGAGGCCTTTCAACCTTCTGAAAAAATCGAAGCGGTAACTGAAATCTATAATCAGTTGAACATCCGCAATATCTGTGAAAGCAAAATGCGTGAATATTATACGCTCGCTATGGAAAGCCTGGCAGCGGTAGCTGTTGCGGAAGACAGAAAAAAAGAGCTGAAGAATCTGGTGAAATTATTAATGTATCGTGAAATGTAGTTAAGTATCGGAGATATGCCTTATAGACGACTACCAAATACAGATCAAGCAAGAGTTCGGGCGCTGAAAGCGGCTGTCGAAAAGGGAGAGATGTATAATGTGCGTGACTTGGCTATTACATTGAAGACATTATTTGAGGCGCGCAACTTCTTGCATCGGTTTGAGGCAGCGCAAATTTATTATACACAGTGCTACGATAATCAGTCGCGTGCCAGCCGTAAACATCAGATGAATGTGAAGACTGCCCGGCTCTATATCTCTCATTTTATTCAGGTGCTCAATTTGGCAGTGCTTCGTGATGAAATCAAGGTAACACATAAAGAGTTATATGGCTTGCCTGTTTCCAATACCGTACCAGACCTGTTGAGTGAAGCCTCACTGGTAGAGTGGGGGAAGAAAATAATCGAAGGCGAACAACTAAGGACCACTCAAGGTGGCATACCTATTTATAATCCGACTATTGCACGTGTGAAAGTGCATTATGATATTTTCCTGGATAGCTATGAACGGCAGAAGAACTATCAGGCATTAACCAATCGTAGTCTTGATGAACTGGCGTCCATGCGTGACCGTGCGGATGAATTGATTTTGGATATCTGGAATCAGGTAGAAGCCAAATACCAGGATGTCACTCCCAATGATACCCGATTAGAAAAATGTCGCGATTATGGGCTGATATATTATTATCGCTCCAGCGAAAAAATAAAAGAAGAAAAAGAAATATCATGTTGATCGATACTCATTCTCATCTTTTTGTTGAAGAATTTACCGAAGACCTGCCTCTGGTGATGGAACGTGCCAGAAAAGCAGGAGTTTCCTATATATTTATGCCCAATATAGACAGCACGACCATTGATGCTATGTTGTCGGTTTGTAGGGATTATCCGGGATTTTGCTATCCGATGATCGGATTGCACCCCACTTCTGTCAATGAATCGTATGAACAGGAATTAGCGATTGTTCACAAATACTTGTCGACTTCCCGTGAGTTTGTGGCTATCGGAGAAATAGGTCTTGATCTTTATTGGGATAAGACTTTTCTGAAAGAGCAAATCTTGGTTTTTGAAAAGCAAATAGAGTGGGCGCTGGAATATGGTCTTCCCATTGTAATCCATTCAAGAGAAGCGTTTGAATATATATATAAGGTAATGGAACCCTATAAAAATACCCCATTGACCGGCATTTTTCATAGTTTTACCGGGACATCGGAAGAAGCGGCGAAATTGTTGGAATTTGAAGGATTTATGTTAGGTATCAATGGAGTTGTAACTTTCAAGAAATCGACTTTGCCGGAGGCATTGACGACTGTTCCTTTAGAGCGCATTGTGCTCGAAACCGATTCTCCCTATTTGGCTCCCGTGCCGAACCGGGGAAAGAGGAATGAAAGTGCCAATGTGAGAGACACACTCATGAAGGTGGCTGATATTTATCAGAGGGATCCGGAGTACGTGGCACAGGTCACTTCTGTGAATGCGCTAAAAGTGTTCGGAATCCGCAAATAAGGTTCGAAAGGTTTTAAATTATATTAATTTGCCGTATTTATTCGAGATAAAAGAGGGAGAATGCTTCTTGAAAAGAAAAAAAAGAATACATTTGTAGCTGAAAATGCTGAAAACTCAGAGGGAGAGATGCTCGAGTGGTTGAAGAGGCACGCCTGGAAAGCGTGTATACGCCAAAAGTGTATCGCGGGTTCGAATCCCGCTCTCTCCGCAGGAAATATTAAACAAAAGACGATAAGTAAATACAATAATAATAATTTAATTAATTAATCTTAAAAATTAGACACACAATGAAAAAGTTATTTGCAATTGTTGCTGTGATTGGGGCCTTCACTTTTGGCTCAATTCAACTTGCTCAGGCTCAAGACGCTCCTGCAGCAGAACAAACTGAACAACAAGCTGCTCCTGCCGCTGAAGCTACTACAGCTGCTGCTCCTGCTGCAGAAGAGGGTGGTATTCACAAGGAAATCAAAGTTAAATTCATCGAAGGTACTGCATCTTTCATGAGTTTGGTAGCTATCGCTTTGGTGATCGGTTTGGCTTTCTGTATTGAACGTATCATTTATTTGAGTTTGGCTGAAATCAACACAAAAAAATTCATGGCATCTATCGAAGCTGCTTTGGAAAAAGGTGATGTTGAAGCTGCTAAAGACATTGCTCGTAACACCAGAGGCCCGGTTGCTTCTATCTACTACCAAGGTTTGATGAGAATCGATCAAGGTATCGACGTAGTTGAGAAGTCAGTTGTATCTTATGGTGGTGTACAGGCAGGTTACCTTGAAAAAGGATGTTCTTGGATCACACTGTTTATCGCAATGGCTCCGTCACTCGGATTCTTGGGTACTGTAATCGGTATGGTGCAGGCATTTGATAAAATCCAGCAGGTAGGTGATATCTCTCCGACGGTTGTTGCAGGTGGTATGAAAGTTGCCTTGATTACAACTATCTTCGGTTTGATCGTAGCATTGATCCTTCAGGTATTCTATAACTACGTACTTTCTAAAATTGAGGCTCTTACAAGTGAAATGGAAGATTCTTCTATCTCTTTGCTTGATATGGTAATCAAATATAACTTGAAATACAAAAAATAATCTGAAATGAGTAAGTTAACATATAGAATATCGTATTACGTACTGTATGCGATGTTTGCCATCATTCTAATCGTTATGGGCGTGTTCTTCTTAGGGGGAGATGCCACTGGCGATGCCTTGATTCCGGGGGTAGATCCCGAGATGTGGCAACCGGCTCAAACAGACGCCTTACTCTATCTGATGTACGTTTTGTTTGGTATAGCCATTGCAGCCACAGTTATTGCTGCTGTATTCCAATTTGGTGCAGCTTTGAAAGATAATCCGGCAAGCGCTATCAAGTCTTTACTTGGTTTGGTTCTTTTAGTTGTTGTTTTAATTGTAGCTTGGGCTATGGGTGATGGAACACCGATGCAGATACAGGGCTATGATGGTACAGACAACGTTCCTTTCTGGCTAAAAGTAACTGATATGTTCCTTTATGCTATTTACATCTTGTTGTTTGTGACAGTTGTTGCAATCATCGTGAGTGGTATAAAGAAAAAATTATCATAACCAATTGAGAATACTCAATTAAATAAGTAATTACAATGGCAAGAGGAAAAAGAAAAGTTCCTGATATTAACTCAAGTTCTACGGCGGATATTGCTTTCTTGTTGCTGATCTTCTTCTTGATTACAACATCAATGGATACGGACCGTGGTTTGGCAAGACTTTTGCCTCCACCACCCGAAGATCAAGACCAACAGAACACAGATAAGATCAAAGAACGTAACGTCTTACAGGTATACCTGAATAAGGATGATGCCTTGATGTGCGGAAATGATTATATCGGTGTTGATGAGCTAAGAGAAAGAGCTAAAGAATTTATTGCTAATGTTGCTAATGCAGAACACATGCCTGAAAAAACACAGAAGAATGTAGAGTTCTTCGGCACATATCTGGTTAATGACAAGCACGTAATTTCTTTGCAGAATGACCGTGGATCTTCTTATCAGGCATATATCAGTGTGCAGAACGAATTAGTGGCTGCATATAATGAATTGAGAGACGAGTTGGCTCAGGAAAAATGGCAAAAGACATATGCGGAATTGAATGACGATCAACAAAAGGCGATTCGTGAAATTTATCCGCAGAGAATTTCTGAGGCAGAACCTAAAAAGTACGGAGATAAAAAGAAGTAAGTAATGGGAAAATTTAATAAGACTGGTAAACGTGAAATGCCGGCATTGAATACTTCTTCGTTGCCTGACCTTATCTTTACTTTGTTGTTCTTCTTTATGATTGTAACAACGATGCGTGAGGTAACATTAAAGGTGCAGTTTACACTTCCGCAAGGTACTGAACTCGAAAAACTGGAGAAGAAATCGCTGGTAACATTCATCTATGTAGGGGAACCTACACAAGAATATCGCGCGAAAATGGGTACTGAAAGTCGTATTCAGCTCAACGACAGCTATGCTGAAGTTGGTGAAGTACAAGACTTCATTTTCCAGGAACGTGCAAGTATGAATGAAGGTGATGCAGCTAAAATGACTGTGTCTCTGAAAGTAGATCAAAAGACAAAGATGGGTATTATTACTGACGTAAAAAATGCTCTTAGAAAATCTTATGCTTTGAAGATTAACTATTCGGCTACGAAACGTGGTGAGAAGTAATTAGTTAATTTAATATATAAAAAGAAAGGGTATCCAATCTGTTTGGATACCCTTTCTTTTTATATGCAAATGTTGCACTGTATTGGAATATAACCACTTTATATGTTCTTAAATAGAAACCTTTAAGATAAAAAAGAATAAAACAATCGTAATTAGGTATGATAAAATTCACTTTCAATAAGAATTATATATAATTTTGCAGCTGTTTTTATTATTTATAATATAATTAAAATAATTTTGATTGTGAATAAGTTAGTTGCAAAGAAGGCGTTTCTTTTGCTGGTACTAGCGTGCGCAATGTTAGTGACGGTAGAACCGATTTACGCAAAGAAGAAAAAAAACACGAAAACTACGAAGAAAGAGTCTCCCTACGAGAAAATTTTTAAAGGGAAGAAAGATGAAGTGAAAAAAGGAGTGATAACTCTTCATAAGATTGAAGGAAAAATCTTATTTGAGTTCCCTCTTACCCTTCAGAATCGCGAGATGCTTCTAGGATCGACAGTTTCAGAGATTAGTGACAATGGAAATGCATTGGTTGGGCAAAAAATTAAAAAGCCCCTGCACATTAAGTTCGCATTACGCGATAGTGTGATGGAGATGCGCGAAGTGAGTAATTTTGCACGTCGCCCGATCTTTTCTACGAGTAAGGATGAGTCCATAAAACAGGCAATGAAGAAAGGAATCGGAGAGCCTGTAATGGAAGGATTCAAAGTGATGGCGTATAATGCAGATAGTACAGCTGTAGTATTCGACATGACGGATTTTCTGGTGAGCGATAATAAGCGCATGGCTATTTTTGACCCTTATGGTAAGAAGACAATGTTTGGTGCTTGTGTGCGCCGGGCAACTTTCAAAAAAGAGCTCTCTTATGTCGATCAGATAAAATCATTTGATGATAACATATCGGTAACATCCAGTTTAAGCTATTTGCAGGATTTACTTTATATGGGCATTGTTGCAATTGCCTATCAGGAACCTGTTACGGTAAAAGTAAACCGGTCATTTGTTTTGCTGCCGGAGACTCCCGAAATGATGCCGCGTATGGCTGATCCGCGCATTGGTTATTTTACTTCAAACAAGGAAGAGATTGCTGATGATTATGACGGAGTGAAAATGAATACTTATGCTAATAAGTGGAATGTATATCCTAAAGATGTAGAAGCTTACAAGCGAGGAGAACTTGTTGAACCTACGCAACCTATTCTTTTTTATGTTGACGATGCTTTCCCTGAAGAATGGAAAAAGGGTATTCATGAAGGGGTGTTGGTATGGAATAAAGCTTTTGAACGTATTGGCTTTAAGAATGTAATGCAGGTGAAAGACTTCCCGAAAGATGATCCTGAATTTGATCCGGCTAATATTAAGTATAACTGCATTAATTATGCTCCGATCGGAATCGCGAATGCGATGGGACCATCATGGATTGATCCCAGAAACAGTCAGATTATTAATGCTTCTGTATTTGTATATCATGATGTTATTCAGTTGGTGAATGATATGCGATTTGTGCAAACGGCACAAGTTGATCCAAGAGTGCGGACTCCCAAACTTCCTCAGGATGTATTGGACGAGAGTTTGCGTTATATCATATCTCATGAGGTAGGTCACTGTCTGGGATTGATGCACAATATGGGATCTTCTTTTGCTTATGCAACAGAATCGTATCGTGATCCTGTGTTTATGAAAGAGCATGGCACTACTCCATCTATTATGGACTATGCCCGTTTTAATTATATTGCACAACCCGAAGATAAAGATGTATGTCTTACTCCTCCGGTATTAGGTACTTATGATTATTATGCCATTAAGTGGGGATATACAGTATTTCCGGAAGCAAAAACTACTGAAGAAGAGGTTCCTTATTTAGAAAGTATTATTAAGAGTAAAATAGGGGATTTGGAATATAGATATGGGAAACAACAGTTAGGTTATGGTGTTTTTGACCCGACTTCTTTATCGGAAGATATCAGTAATGATGCTATGAAGGCAGGTGCTTACGGTATCAAGAACCTGAAATATATATTAGGCAATTTCAATACATGGCTGAATGATAAGGATCCTGATTTTACCTATCGAGATCATCTTTATGATGCATTGGTTTCGCAGTATGTGCGTTATCTGAATAATGCCTGGGCAAATGTGGGTGGTTTCTTTATCAATGAACATTATGTCGGCGATCCGTATAATACATCAGAAGTGATTCCTCACGATATGCAGAAGCGTGCTGTTCAGTTTGTTTTGAATGAATTAAAGAACATTGACTGGATAGATAATCCTGATGTAGTAAAGAATCTGACTTTTGACGGTTCAATGTCCCGTTCCATCCTGAAATCGATGAGTAAGAAAATTCTGAATACAAAACGTGTTTCATTGGCTGCTTACCGTGATTCTTCCGCATATTCTCCACAGGAATATTTAGATGATATTTATACCATTTTATGGGAATCGACTATTAAAAATGTGGAACCAACCGAATCCGAACGTATTTTGCAGACAGAAGTATTGATGGGTATTATTCGTAATGCTGACCCGCTGACAAAGAAAGACGAGATTGATGAAGTCTTGTTCGCGGATTTGAAACAAGCTGCCCAGACAGGTGCTTTACAGTTGCCGGCTAATACGGATTTACCTCTGTTCCAGCTGTTTGAAGTATATAAACATTTGACAGAGCAGGGAGATGCAGATTGTTGTGTAGATGCAGGACATTATTACCAGACTGCTAACGCAATGAAAAAGATAAATGAATATGCAGGCTTTGACTATATCTATTATGTGCTTAATACCTCCAATAATAATCAGAATCATCTGTATTTTGATTTATTGACGCGTATAAAGAATATAGTGGAAAAGCGTAAGAATTCAGGTTCCTATGCAACCCGCTCTCACTATGAATATTTATTGTCTATCATTAATGACTTTGAAAAGGCAAAATAAAAATTGTTGAGTGATGAAGTTATTTATAGTGTTATTGACCGGGGCTTTTATGTTAGCTACCGGAACTTCTGATGTTTTTGCCAAGAAAAAGGAGAAAGTGCAAACGGAAGCAAAATCGGATACGGTTCAGACTGCTTCTAAAAAGAGGAATACTCAATACCCACGTTTGTTTAAGAACAAAAGAGTGGTGACGAAGAAAGGGCTTATAACGATCCATAAGATTGATGATAAACTTTATTTTGAATTTCCTAAAAGTTTGCTAAGACGTGATTTTTTGATGGGTTCTTCGATCTCGGCAACTAGTGATAATACCAGTGGTCTTGTCGGACAGACTATGACTACTCCGTTGCATATCCGTTTTGCCATACAAGAGGATCAGGTGTATATGCAGAATGTAACTCCCGTTTCCCGGATGGATGTATATAGTAATCAGTCTGATATCAGTAAGGCAGTAGCGAAAAGTAATATAACGCCGGACATGGAGTCATTCAAGATTGCGGCTTATAATATGGATAGCACAGCAGTGGTGTTCGAGGTGACTAAGTTCTTTCTTGCTGACAATAAACGTCTTCCTCTGTTTGACCAGAATAGCCCCTCTTTGGAGGATGAGAAATATGGCCAATTGGAGTTGAAAGCGGTGTTGAAAAAGAATCTTTCTTCCATCAGAAACTTTTATGTCTTTGATGATAATCTGGAGATCAATCTGGATATGAGCTTTTATCAATCTCTGCTTGCCAATAAAAAGGAAGTCAGAGGAGGAAATGTGCGGGTGAAGGCTGTTTATTCAATGCTTTTATTGCCGGAAGAGACAATGGCCTGGCGATTGGGCGATCCCCGGTTAGGGTATACATTTACCAAAAAGCAGAAGATATCAACAGAGAAAGACGGTACGGCCTTTTCATATTTGCAACATAAATGGAATCTACTGCCAGCTGACGAGGAAGCATATCGTCGGGGAGATTTGGTTGCTCCACGGAAACCGGTGGTGTTCTATATCGACAACGATTTTCCGGAGGCTTGGAAAAAAGCAATAAAAGAAGGTGTCAACTGGTGGAATGAAGCGTTCAAGATGGCTGGATTTAAGGAGGCTGTACAAACTGCGGATTTTCCTGCAAATGATACAACATTCTATGCCGGAAATTTGAAGTATTCTTGCATCCGTTATGTGCCTGTAAATCTCTCAAAGACTCAAAGCAAAGTTTGGGTGGATCCTCGCAGTGGAGAAATTATTAATGGAACTATTTTTGTTGGACATGATATAGCAAAGACGATAGCTAATCAACGTTTTATCCAAACAGCTCAAGCTGATAAACGTATGCGTGGTTTACAGTTGTCGGAAGAGATTTTATTAGAGAGTATCCGGCTTTATGTAGCTCGTGAAGTAGGTCATTGTTTAGGTTTGGCTGATAACGCTTCGGCTTCAGCTGCATTTTCTGTAGAATCATTGAGATCAGCTGCATTTACCGAACAAAACGGTATTGCTTCTTCAGTGATGGATGAACTTCCTTACAATTATATTGCTCAACCACAGGATGACAAGGTTCAGTTCGTTCAGAATAAGTTGGGAGCTTATGACTTATATGCGATCCAGATGGGATATATGCTCATTCCGGATACAAAGACACCCGAAGAAATCCGTGAAAAGATAATGAGATGGGTATCCATGAAGTCGGGAGATCCGGTTTATCGTTACGGCAAAGCTCAATATCAGGAGGCAGAATATGATCCGAGCGCATTGGGAGGTGATTTGGGTAACGATGCTGTTAAAGCGGGAAAATATGGAATCAGTAATCTGAAATATATCTTGGGAAACATCGATCAATGGGTGGAACAACAGGATTCGGATTATCGTTTCCGCATTCATATTTATCCGGAGATAGTTAATCAGTATAACCAATATTTGATGTATGCTTTTCAAAATGTAGGAGGATTCTATCTGTCCGAGCATATAGTGGGCGACCGTAATCAGGCTCTATCTGTTGTATCTAAAATACAGCAGCGTGAAGCAGCTCGTTTTGTAATGAACGAGTTGTGCAATATGACTTGGTTGGATGACTCTTCCATACTTCGTAACATGCCGGTGCAGACTCCGGTTTATCAAAAGATGATGAAGGATTTTGCAAGTGTTTTGGTGTCTACCAAACGAGTGTCATTAGCTTATTACAAAGATAAGAACAGCTATTCTCCTGAAGAATATCTGAATGACGTTTATAATGGTATATGGGCATCGACCTTGAAAGGAAAATCATTGAACCGTGCAGAAATGCTACTTCAATATGAAGTGGTTGCCGCTATTTTGAGAAAGTTGCAGTTGCCTAATCACATGGAAACTACAGGTCGTGAAAAGAAGAAGAAGGTTGAAACGCTGTTACAGTCTACTCAGCCCGAAGTAAATACAGTTGGAGGATTCGGACCTTTGGGATATATCACCAATTTATCTAATGATAATCAGCTGCATTTGTATCATGGGCTGTTGATCCGTGTTCAGAAGTTAATGGAATCGCGTTTGAATTCCGGTTCTTATGAAACAAGGATGCACTATGGGCAGTTGCTTGAGAAGATAGAAGATATACGTAATTGGTAAAATAATAAGAAAACACGATATGAGACGATTTTTGATAATTTGTCTGGCTGCGGTATTTACGTTGCCTGCTGCAGACGCAAATACGATTTTCTGGAAAAAGAAAAAAGACAAAACGGAAAAGAAAGAGAAAAAACTCAGCAAGTACGAAAAGCTGTTTAAAGACAAGAAGGTAGAAACTTCTAAAGGTCTGCTCACTTTACACTTTGTAGACAAGAAAAAGCTGCTCGTAGAGTTCCCCGTTTCACTCATGGGACGAGAATTTCTTTTAGGTTCTAAAGTAGTAGAAACCTCTGATATGGGAAATGGACCGGCAGGAACGATGTCGTATACTCCCCGTCATATCAAATTTTCAGTGGTAGATAGTACGCTGTATATGAAAGAAGTCAGCAGAACAGGACAGAACATGATATTCTCCAGTTCGGCAAATCAGAATATGCAGGAAGGACTGAAGAAGAATTCATTGTCAACCATTGTGGATGCTTTCACTATTGCTGCCTTTAATAAAGACTCTTCGGCCGTGGTGGTAGATATGACTTCCTATTTTGTATCTCACACGGAAGATATGAATCCTTTTTCGAGCGGTAAACGTACCATGGAATATGGTTCGGGTAGACAAGCTGTAAAATTCAGGGATGATTTATCTTACCTGACAGGAGTGAAGGCTTTTGGAGACAATGTTTCTATTCTCTCTAAATTGACTTACTTAATGAATCTGAGCGTAGGCGGACAACTTGCCAGTGTGGATGAACCTGTCAGCATGACAGTAAACCGTACCTTATTGTTGCTGCCTGAAAAACCGCAGATGCATCCGCGCTTAGCCGACCCCCGAATTGGAATAGGTACTGTGGAAATGGAAAATATGGGTACGGAGGTTGATGGCTCCAGAATGGAACACCGGATGAAGCGTTGGAATCTGGAGGTTTCGGACGTTGATAAGTACAAACGTGGTGAACTGACAGAACCGAAAAAGCCGATTGTTTTTTATATGGATCCTAACTTCCCGGTAAGTTGGAGAGCAGCTGTAAAAGCAGGAGTAAATGACTGGAATAAGGCTTTTGAGGCTATCGGTTTCAAAGATGCTATTCAGGTGAAGGATTTCCCGAAAGATGATCCGGATTTTGATCCTGACAATTTAAAGTACAGTACGATTCGTTATGTTCCTACCGGAGTGGTAACGACTATGAAAGATGCATCGTTTGCTGATCCTCGTACAGGGGAAATCATGAATGCTTCCCTATACCTTTATCATGATTTGCTGAAGTGGAATAATATTCAGCGTTTTGTACAGACTTCTCAAGTGGATCCGGATGCACGTCATCTTCGTTTGCCGGATGATTTGATGAGTGAAACGCTTCGTTGTGCCGTTCGCCGGGAAGTGGGTTTTGCTTTAGGATTGATAGAGAATATGGCAGGTTCTTTTGCTATACCGACAGATTCTTTACGGTCGGCTTCTTATACGCAGAAATATGGAATAACTGCCTCTGTGATGGATGAAGTAGGTTTCAACTATGTGGCTCAACCGGGTGATAAAGGAGTGATGCTTTCTCCTAAATTGGGAGTGTATGACTACTATGCTATTAAAGTAGCCTACAAACCTATTTTAGAAGCACAAACTGCACAGGAAGAGAATAAGGTGGTACGCCAGTGGATCAGTGAGAAAAGCGGTGATCCGATGTATCGTTTCGGAACCAAACAGTATTTGCTGACTACATTCGACCCATCGGCTCTTTCTTTTGATTTAGGAAACGATGCGATTAAAGCCAGTACATACGGTATTAATAATTTGCGTTACATTGTAGCTCATATGCATGAATGGATGGATGCGGAAGATAAGAACTATGATTATCGTAATATGGTATTTCCGTTTATCGTACAGCAATTGAGAGGATACTTGTTTAATGTATATCGCAATATCGGTTCATTCTATTTGAATGAGCACTTTGTTGGTGACGCTAATGCAACTCTTACGGCAGTACCCAAGGATTTGCAAAGAGCTTCTTTAGATTTTCTGTTTACTCAACTGAAGGATTTGGAATGGATTGATGATGAAGACATCATCAAGAAACTTTCATTCTCCGGTTCACAGGCCCGTAAGATTCTGAAGAATTATGTAGTAAAGGAAAAGAATGTGATTACAGACTTATATCAGACTAAGCGTGTTTCGTTGACATACTATCGTGATCCGTCTTCTTATAGCCCGAAAGAATATATCGACGATTTATATGAATTAGTATGGCGTCCGACAATGGAGGGACGTTCGTTGACTGAACCTGAACGTATTATGCAGGCTGAATTCTTATCGAATGTGCGCAATAGTGTGGATATAAATGGTCAGAAGAGGTGGTTCGGCCAATACTATTTGTCGGATGATAACACAGACAAAGTAGGAGCTTTGGACGAAGAGGAAGATGAAGAGGCTGAAAGCGCAATAGAGGAACAGGGTTACGGCTCTCGTGCTGTCATGTATAATATAGCAACGGATAATCAGAATCATTTATGGTACGGTACTTATCAGAAATTGGCAGAGTTAGTCAAGAAACAACAAATGACTGGAGATGAACAAACGCGTGCCCACTATAAATATCTATTGTTCTTGATGACTCGTTCCTGGAAAGATGCCCCTAAAATTTAAATAAATCACATATATTATTTTGCATAAATAGAATATACAACACGAATTATGAAAAAAGTATTTCTTTTTTCCTTGTTATATCTTTTGTCGGTAGTTACGGTGGTAGCTCAACAGAAAGATAACAAGCAGCAAGTACAAAAAACAAAGGTTGAAAACAGTGAAGTGCCATCAGGGTACCGCGCGGTTTTTGGAAAAGTGGTCGATCAGGAAGGACTCCAACTGATTGGAGTGACTATTCGCTTGAAGGGTACCGATTTTGGTACTACTACGGATGTTAACGGAGAGTTTAAACTTTTTTATCCCGTTCGTAAGCATCCGGTGATTATTGTTTCCTATATAGGAATGGTGACAGAGGAAATCAGTTTGGGGGACGATGCGTCTAAAGATAAGGCGCGTGTTATTAAGCTGAAGGAAGATGCTGTGATGACTGATGAGGTGGTAATTACCGGTTACTCTAACATTAATAAGAAGAGTTTCACAGGTAACAGTGTACAGATCAAGAAAGATGAATTGTTGAAAGTTTCTAAGACGAATGTATTCTCTGCTTTGCAGGCATTTGATCCATCTTTCCGTATTCAGGAAAATAGCCAGTGGGGATCAGACCCGAATGCTATTCCGGAACTTTATATCCGTGGTCGTTCAGGTATAGGCATCAAAGAGTTGGATTCGGAAACTGTTTCTAAATCCAACTTGCAGAATAATCCGAACCTCCCGTTGTTCATCATGGATGGTTTTGAAGTTTCAGCTACTAAATTGTATGACCTTGACCCTAACCGTATCGAGAATATCACTATTTTAAAAGATGCGGCTGCAACAGCCATGTATGGTTCACGTGCAGCAAACGGTATCGTCGTTATCACTACCGTTCCTCCCAAGCCGGGCAAGTTGCAGATCGATTATAGTATGACCGGAACTTTGCAAATGCCGGACTTATCTGATTATAATCTGATGAATGCTTCTGAAAAACTGGAAACTGAACGGTTAGCCGGTTTCTATATTGGCAAGGATGCCGGTGAGCAATATACGCTCGACAGAGAATACTACGGTAAATTGCAAAATGTGAAACGGGGTGTTGATACGGACTGGATTTCACAACCGGTTCATTCTGTATTCAATCATAAGCATAGTTTGTCTTTGACCGGAGGTACGGAAAATCTGCGTTTCTCTGTGGATTTGAGTTATAACAAATCTGATGGTGTGATGAGAGGCTCTTACCGTGACCGTACAGGTGGAGGTTTGGCTTTAGATTACCGTATCGGTCGTTTGCAGGTGCGTAACTATGTTTCTTATTCGTCAACACGTTCTAAAGAATCACCTTATGGAAGTTTCTCGGATTATACAACTAAACTGCCGTATGATACTTTCCGTGATGATGATGGTGATTATGTGACAAAAACAACCGAATGGCACAATTTGGGTATGGACAATCTGACCAATCCTTTGTATGAGGCTACATTGAAAAGTTATGATCGTTCTAATGCGGACGAATTCATTGATAACTTGTCTGCCAACTGGTATATTAATGATCACTGGCAAATTAAAGGACAGTTTGCATTAACTAAAAGTTATTCAGAATCTCGTCGTTTCCTGGATCCGTTGTCTGCAAAGAATACAGATGCATTGAGCAGTACGAATAAAATATCCGGTGAATTGACTACCAGCAGTGGTAATTCCTTGTCTTGGGATATGAATGCTTTCCTTGCGTATAACCGGACTATTAAGGAACACAATATCAATCTGTCGGTAGGTATTAATGCCACCTCTTCGAGTGGCACAAGTACTTCGGCACGTTATATGGGTTTCCCCTCCGGCGACTTCGATTCTCCTAACTATGCACAAAAGATCTACGAAAAACCGGATTGGAGCGATACCAAATCACGGCTGTTCGGTGCGTTGGCTACTTTAAACTATAGCTATCAGAACATTTATTTGCTTGATGCTTCGGTTCGTAGCGATGGCTCTTCTGAATTTGGTTCAGATAATAAAACAGCCTTGTTCTGGTCGTTTGGTCTGGGACTTGCTTTGCATAACTATGAGTTTATAAAGAAGTTGAGCTTCATTGATGAATTTAAAATTCGTGGAACTTATGGTTCTTCCGGTAAAGTAAACTTTGAGCCTTTTGCGGCAAAAACCGTTTATGAGATTAATGGTGATGAATGGTATGAAACCGGAATGGGTGCCAATATGATAGCGATGGGTAATGTGAATCTGGGTTGGGAAACTACTTACCAGACAGATTTTGGATTTGAGTTGGGTCTGTTAAAACGCTTGTTCTATATTTCGTTTGCTTACTATAACAAACGCACTGTAGACTTGGTGAATGATGTGACTATTCCCAGTTCTACCGGTTTCACTTCCTATAAAGACAATGTCGGAGAGATGCAGAACCGTGGATATGAATTTAATGTACGCAGTAATATCATTCGTAGACGTGATATGCAACTTTCATTATTTGCCAACTTGGGCCATAATGAGAATAAATTAGTGAAGATTTCTAATAGTCTGAAAGCTTATAACGATCTGGTCGATCAGAAATATGCAGAACTCGGTAACTACGATGCTGATGCAGCGAAACCTTTCCGTAAATACGAAGAAGGTGTTTCTACTACGGCTATCTCCGCTGTGAAATCTCATGGTATTGATCCGGCTACAGGAAAGGAAATTTTTGAGAAGCGCGACGGAACATTGACTACTAAGTGGGATTCAGCTGATATGATTAGTTGTGGTGATACCGAGCCGGATATTCAGGGAACATTTGGTTTCAACTTCTCTTGGAAGAAATTCAGTTTGTACACTACATTCATGTACGAATATGGCGGTCAACGATATAATTCAACATTGGTATCCAAGGTTGAAAATGCTGATATCTACAACTCTAACGTAGATAAACGTGTCCTTTCCGACCGTTGGAAAGAGCCGGGAGACAATGCTCGTTTTAAAGCATTATATAATGGCAAGAACAGTATTGAGATAACTAAATCATCGACTCGTTTCATTGAAGACTACAACTTGTTGTCATTGAATTCAATCACATTAGGTTATACTTTCGGGGCAGAACAAATCAAGAAATTGGGATTGAGTATGCTTCGTCTGGAAATAGGTGCTAATGACCTTGCCCGTTTCTGCACAGTGAAACAAGAACGCGGCTTGAGTTATCCTTACTCTCGAAGTGTCAATTTTACAGTGAATGCAAGTTTCTAAGTGGGTCGTGACAATTATTAAATAAAAGGAAGTATATGAAAATTAAGAATATTATATTAGTTTTATGTACGTCATTGACGTTTTGTTCCTGTTCCGATTGGTTGGATGTAAGTCCTAATAATCAGGTTGATGGAGAAGATCTGTTTAACTCTGGAAGTGGCTACCGCATTGCTTTGAATGGTATTTACAAGCAGATGTCCAGCCAGAATCTTTGGGGAGAAGAACTGACATGGGGAATGGCTGACGTATTGGGACAGCAATATACCAAATCTAATTTGGGAAGCACGGACTCCAAGTATTGGCAGGCCTGCCAGTATAAGTATACGGATAAAACACTGGAACCGGTTATTCAGAGCATCTGGTCTACCGCTTACAATGCGATAGCCAACTGTAATGAGTTGATTAAAAACATCGAAGCTGCCGATCCTGCTATTTTTCAGGGTAAAACGCTCGAACAGGATCTGATTCACGGAGAAGCATTGGCGTTAAGAGCGATGTTACACTTTGAGGTTCTTCGTTTGTTTGCTCCCAGTGTCGCAGCAGATGATGGAAAGAAATATGTTCCTTATTATGCGACTTTCCCTTCTGTGTCAGAGCCCTACCTGACAGTGAAAGAAGTACTGGCTAAAATAGAAAAAGATTTGGAAGAGGCACGTGATTTAGTGCAGACCTATGACAACCAGGAAGGTTATAAGTTGTTGATGACCAAAGCTTATCGCTTTGAAGGCGGTGATTTGGTAACTGACATGTTTTATGCCAGTCGTGGTTTTCGTATGAGTTATATTGCTATCACTGCTTTGCAGGCTCGCGTATTCTCTTATGCAGGAGAGTCGAAGAAAGCTTATGATGCAGCATCGGAAGTGATAAATTACACAGATGATAATGGAGAAAAGATGTTCACCTTTACTGCCAATGCCAGCTTTAATACGAATCCTAAAATGAAGGACGATTTAATTTTTGCTCTTTCAAATTCAAAGGAAGTAGAACTCTTCAAAGCATGGGATAATAGGGATGAAGATGGTGGAATGGTTTCTATTGACTATGACGATTATACAGAGATTCTCGATGAAAATGCTAATGACAGACGCTGGAATGAGACTGGTGGTATGATGGAAATTCATAGCGACTATGATTGGTATTGTGTGATCTCTAAGAAATATATGGATGATGCATCTTACACAGATCTTGATAAACGTATTATTCCTGTTATCCGTTTGAGCGAAATGCACTATATACGTGGTGAATATTTAGCAGAAACAGATCCGGTAGCCGGAACGGCAGAACTGGAAACGGTAGCACAGGCGCGTGGATGCACAGCCGGAATTTTCTCTTATATTTCTACTTTGGCGGAATATAAGATAGCGGTTCTGAAAGATGCCCGTAAAGAATTTCTTGGTGAAGGTCAGTTGTACTATTTTTATAAGAAATACAATATACTTCTTAACTCAAAGACCAATTTTATATTCCCATTGCCGGATAATGAGATGGTTTACTAATTTTATAGATAAATAGAAGATGAAAAAGATATATTTATTTTTGACTGCAATGGTCTTGGTGCTGACTGCATGTGAGAAAGACCAGATAGGCAGATACGATTTGGGATCGTATGTCTATTTTACACAGAAAGAAACCGCATCACAGAGCTTTTCTTTTTCTTACTATCCCGGACTTACCACTCATTCATTGGAATTTGAGGTGAATCTGATGGGAGACTTGTTGACAGAGGATAAAACTTTTGAATTATATATTGATACGGAAAAGACAACTGCTACTCCGGATATGTATGAATTGAATCTTCATCCGGTTTTTCATCAGGGAACTGCTACCGATCAGATAACAGTGACTTTAAAGAATCCGAATGATATATTGAAGGATAAAGAAGTAACCTTAGTGTTTGGCATTAAGGAAAATGAGAACTTCCAGCCGGGCTTTGTTGGCCAGCGAAGTATCACAATAAACTTTAATGATATAGCTAGCAAACCTTTGTGGTGGGATAGTACTGTTGAAAGTTACTTGGGTGCGTATGATGCTTATAAACTTGATGAGTTTATCAAATGTACGGGAGTCAACGACCTGACAGGTGTAGATGAAACCTTGATTAGAAAATATGCATTAGACTTCAAGGAATATATTGAAGAAAACGGATTGGATATTGATATTCCGGTTTATTAATGAGTAAAATGAATTTGAATATGAGAAAGAATATTTATGTTCTGCTGTTATTGTCTCTGATAATGGTTTTGGGAAGCTGCTATAGCGACAAAGGAAACTATGATTATGAGGATGTAAATGAGATAACAGTTGATTTAGGAGGGGCTAAATATACCTATGTTGTAGGGAATGTAGCCAAATTGGAACCGACTCTTACTTTTGCTACACGCGAAATTGCAGAATCAGAATTAGAATATAACTGGACATTGAATGGTGAGTTTATCTCTGACAAACGGGTATTGGAGTTTACCGTAGAGAAAATAGCAAGCCAGGTGGAATGTCAGTTGCGTGTAACTAACCCGAAGACCGGTCTTACATACATCGGTCGTACAGTGATGGACTTTACGCAGAAATACAACTTATATGGTTGGTTGGTGTTATCGAAAGATGAACAAGCCTCTTATCTGAACTTTATGACTGCAACGGGTACTGACGCGCAGATTTATGAGGAGCATCTAAAAGTTTATCAAGAACAAAATAGAGAAACTCTGCCTAAAGAAACAGTGGGGTTGCTGGAACACTTCCGCTCGGGAGGTTCAGGCAGCAATCCTTCTTCTGTCTGGATTGTGAATCCGAAAGCTGATAAGTGTGTGGATTTGGAAGGTGCTGCTTTTACTAAAGACCTTGTTCTGCCGGATGCTTTTCTGGAACCCAGTTTTACAAGTAATCTGACAGTAAAACAGATTGCGGAATTAAAGTGGTTGACTGTCGTAGTAGATCAGAATGGAAAAGCATACACGCGTAAAAAGTTATCGGAGAAAGCTTTTCATACAGGCAAATTCCTGTCAACACCATTGACTTTCGAAAATAAAGAGGTAAAAGTGGATAGATTTCTGATTATACCGGAAATGCGTGCTTTGAATATGGCGTTTGTAGAAGGTGAAAAGGGACAGCACCAACGTATTTTGGCTCTAATGGATTATGACAAGCAGTCTGCAGGTAAAGTGCTTCAATTTACAGTAAAGCAAGAAGACTATGATAAGAATGGTTTTTATGATGCACCGAAGTTGGACGATTTGTTAGATTATGAGGTTGTGTATCTAGGTTATGCCCGGCCGAAGACTACAGGGCTGACGGATGGTACATATGTTATGACTTTGATTTTGAAGAGAGGTAGTGAGTATTTATATCAGGAATATTCTGTGAATAAGGCTTCCACAAGTAATCAAGTAACAGCTATTCCATCAGTGAACAAGTCAATAAACTTTGGCAGCCAATTGGAGGGAGCTGTTATTTATACAGCACCTTATATTAATAATAGAACCTATTTATTGGTAGGTAAAGGACATGATCTTTATTATGTCGATCGGACAACGATAGATAAAGATGCTCTGATACTGTTGAAAACATTTGATGAAGATGTAACAGCTTTGAATGCGGAAACCTCACAAGGTAACCAACTGGGAGTCGGATTGGCCAACGGGAAATTCTTTGTTCTCTCTTTAAAAACTGCAAATTTAGGAGAGATTTTAGGAGATTCTAAGAAAGAAGAGTTGGAGAGATATTATCAGATGAGTGGAAAAGTCTTTGATATTCGCTATCGTTTCAGATACAGTAATGGTTGGACTTAATAACAGCACTGTGTAGTGAGATATAAAAAGAATCCCGGTAGTTGTTGAACTATCGGGATTCTTTTTTTAGTTATTTTTTTACTCCGTATACTTCCGTATGAATTTTATTCTTGATTGTTTCAAAATCCTTTTCACAATCCAATTCTCCGTGTACCATTAAATACATGGGCAGAAAATCATCTCCGGGCTTGTAAGGAGGTTGGCAATAGTCTTTTTCCCACAGCGCAAAGCCTTGACGTTGATAAAAGCTGATACGTCGTTTTGCCATTTCCTCTATCGGGCGTTCTACTTCCAATACAATCGGGCGTTTCAAATAATTGCACAAGTATTCCAGCGTGCGTTTTCCATAGCCTCCATTTCGCAGGGCAGGATTGGTTGCAAAGTGTTCTACATAGTAGAAACTGTCAAAATTCCAATAGGTAATGAAGCCGACTGGCAGGTCATCATCAAAGATGATGTTATTATGGAAATTACCCGTACGATCTGTGTATTCGCGCAGTTGTTCCAACTGACGGTACTCTTCCGGTGGAAACGAATCAATTAGAAGCTCTTCCATGAATTTGTAATGCTGCAGATCCGACGTACTAATTGGTTGAAGTCTAATCATGAGGTTTGGGTTTTAAGTTTGACAATAATATAATTGTATTCCATTAAGGAACATAAAATTCAATCATTCGACGGATGGCACGTTGACAAACCGGACAAAACTCCGGATATTCGTTTGTTTTCATGCGACAGTCATAAGCCGGACGATAAATGCCTTTGGCAGAGTAGCCGCCTCCTTCATATACTCCTACCGGATATTTCTTTTTTTCAGCAATAGGGGTCGGGATCGGAGTACCTGACGGAAGCATATCCTTCCATTTGGAAGCGAAGTTCACCCGTGTTGAAATATTCTGTTCCCACGGTTCGACATCCAGCGGATAAGTATCTGTCATCACATCATCATCATAGAAATATTCGTCGGCCAGTCCACCGAAACTGTGTCCGAATTCGTGCACGACTACCGGCTTGAACATCGGGTGATGGGCCGTGGTCAGTGTATACGAATTGTATATTCCACCACCACCATATACATCGGTGTTAGCCAGGATAATGATATGTTCGTAGGGGATGCCTGCCAATGCATTATGGATAGACTTTACCCGGCTGGTAGTCAGATAACGGTCCGAGTAAAAGGTATCAAAATGGGAGTGAACCGCCGTCTGTTTCCACTGATTTTCGCGGGGAACGCTGACACCACTGTCCGTAGAAGGACTGGCTACGGCAACAATATTAAATTTACCCTTCATGGAGCGGAACGGCTCATACGAAAACAAACTTTCGCAGGTACGTTGGGCATCCTGGTAGAAAATATCCATTTCTTTTTCTGTGTATCCTTCTGCAAGGATGGCAACATCTATGCAGTCTTTTTCATTACCACTTTGAAGCATATACCGATGCGGAGTGACATGTGATACCCCCCGTTTATGAATCAATATATCATCCGGACGCACGATATGTTTATAGGTAGCCAATCTTTTTTTTCGCGGAGAATATAAAGTGACTTCTACCTCCACAGGCTGTTTAGGATAAGGAAGAAGGAAAGTATTCTCAAATCCTTTGGCTGTTTCTTTAGCTTCGTCTGTGGACAGCCACTCTTGAAACAAAGAAGAGAATGACGTTTTGTAGATACACTGTTTGCTGGCAAGGTCTTTCACTATAATTTGCCCGTTACCTTCCAATGGAAGTTCCGAAAGATGATGTTGACGTCCTGCCCAGGTAGGAAGTTGTGACAGCTCATCCAGATAAATAGCCTGTTGTGTAGCATCCCCGGTAAAGATATAATCCACTCGCAATGTTTTGTTTTGAAAATAATCAGCAAAATTCTGTGCATAACTTCCTATAGAAGTACAGAAACACAGAATAATACAGCAAATATGTTTCATATTAATGGTATATTTATGTTTTTCGCAAAGGTACGAACTATTGTTGACATCTCCGCTTTCTGCAAATAAAAGTAATAGATTATAGTATTTGTTGTCGAAAAATCGCTAACTTTGCATAAAAGATTCATTGATAAAAACAATTTGATTCAAAAATGGGACATCATCAATTAGATGCTTTAGATGAGCAAATTCTGAAATTGATTGCAGGGAATGCGCGTATTCCTTTTTTGGAAGTAGCACGAGCATGTAATGTTTCCGGCGCTGCGATCCATCAGCGTATTCAGAAGCTTACTAATTTAGGTATATTAAAAGGTTCGGAGTATGTCATCGACCCCGAGAAAATTGGATATGAGACGTGTGCTTATATTGGTATATATCTGAAAGATCCCGAATCCTTTGATTCGGTAACAAAAGCTTTAGAAGCTATCCCCGAAGTGGTGGAATGTCATTTCACTACCGGAAAATACGATATGTTTATCAAAATTTACGCAAAGAATAACCATCACTTATTGAGTATTATTCACGATAAGTTGCAACCATTGGGGTTGGCGCGTACCGAGACATTAATCTCCTTCCATGAAGCCATTAAGCGGCAGATGCCAATCATGGTCGACATAGAAGATGAAGATTAATCGTTATTTTCTCGCGTAATCAACAAAAGCATAGGAGCAGAGATGTTTCTCATCCGCAGGATGAGCTTCTCTGCTTTTTTCTTGCCACATCTCTGGCGATACTTCCGGAAAATAGGCGTCGGCTTCGGGAGCCATATCATCTATTTCTGTCAGGCAAAGTTCGTCAGCGAAAGAAAGAGCCTGCTGATAAATACTTGCTCCTCCTATAATATAAATGTGTTCCTCCTCTTTACAACTTTGCAAAGCTGCTTCGAGTGAAGGGAAAACTTCCGCACCGGGACATTCTGTAGCCGAGTTGGAAGATAAAACGATGTTTCTGCGATTGGGTAATGCGCCTTTCGGTAGTGACTCGAAAGTTTTGCGTCCCATCAGTATGGTGTTTCCGGTAGTTAATGCTTTGAAACGTTTCAAATCATTGGGTAACCAGAAAAGAAGTTTGTTCTCGAAGCCGATAGCCATACGGCGGTCTACGGCAGCAATGATAGATATTTTACTCATAAAGTTACACGGCTACTGCTCCTGCAATATGCGGATGCGGGTCATAGTTCACTAATTCAAAGTCCTCAAATTTGAAGTCGAAGATACTCTTCACATCCGGATTGATCTTCATTTGTGGCAATGGACGAGGTTCACGTGATAATTGGAGCTTCACTTGTTCCAAGTGGTTTAGGTAGATATGTGCATCACCGAAGGTATGAACAAAATCTCCGGCTTTCAGTCCCGTCACTTGTGCCATCATTTGCAGCAATAATGCGTATGATGCAATATTAAAAGGAACACCCAAAAAAATATCTGCACTGCGTTGATACAGTTGCAGGCTCAACCGTCCGTCTGCTACATAAAACTGAAAGAAAGCATGGCAGGGAGGCAGATTCATATTATTCAAATCTGCTACGTTCCAGGCGCTTACAATGATACGGCGTGAATCCGGATTATGTTTGATTGTTTCCACCACTTCACTGATCTGGTCGATAAATCCACCGTTATAGTCAGGCCATGAACGCCATTGATAACCATAAACATGTCCTAAGTCGCCGTTCTCATCCGCCCATTCGTTCCAGATGCGCACTCCATGTTCCTGAAGATATTTCACATTAGTATCACCTTGCAGAAACCAAAGCAATTCGTATATGATTGATTTCAGATGTAGTTTCTTGGTTGTCAGGCACGGGAAACCGTCATCAAGATTAAAACGCATTTGGTGACCGAAAACGCTGATGGTTCCGGTTCCGGTACGGTCACTTTTTTCTGTACCTTCGGTTAGTACACGATTGAGTAAATCCAGGTATTGTTTCATAATGAATAAGTTGTGGTGAAAATGATTCTCCGCACAAAATTACAAAAATGGAGTGAATAAATTAGCAAACCAGCCGACGAACTTCTTCCACGGGGAGCGCTTTTTCCAGAATTCAGGCGTTAGTTGAGTGCAATGCTCGATATCGTTCCGGAACATTGTATTTAATTCACCCGTTATTTTGGTATCAAAGATAAAGGCATTTGTTTCGTAATCATAGCGCAAGCTGCGGCTGTTCAGGTTGGCAGTACCAACTGTACAGAACAAATCATCCACCATCATTATTTTAGAGTGATGAAATCCACCGTTATACATATAGACAGTAGCTCCTCTTTTCATCAGTTTGTGCAACTTATAAAGTGCGGCATCCGGAGTAAACGGGATATCGGAGGCAGAAGAAACCATGATTGTAACATTTACGCCTCGGTCGATTGTCCGGTTCAACGCCTTTTTGATAGAAGAAGTCGGTACAAAATAAGGATTGACGATATGAACATTCTTTTGGGCCGAATAGATGCTCATGGCATAAGCGTGGCTTAACATACGGCTATTCTTTTTCGGGGTACGGTCTACGATTGCTACCACAATATTCGTACTGTCCGTTTGTTCCTCATGTTGGGGGAAATAAGCGGCTCCACCTACATTCTGCTTGGTTTCCTTATTCCAGATCGTTAGGAATATCTCCTGCAGATCATTGACGGCATCCCCTTCAATGCGTGTGTGCATATCACGCCAGGTTCCGATTTTGGGTAGTCCGTTAATGTAGTAGTCAGCGATATTCATACCACCGGTATAAGCCACTTTTCCATCGATGACAGCTATTTTCCGGTGATCGCGATGGGCGGCGTGATTGATATAAGGGAAAGTGAACGGATCGAACTTGACAATCTCGATTCCTTGTGCACGTATTTTTTTGAGATGTTTCTTTTTAAGTGGTTTGTTGTTCGACCAGTTTCCGAATGCATCGAACATGGCTCGTACTTCGACCCCTTCTTTCACTTTTTCGGCCAGCAGAGCAAATAAAGCATTGGCGATGGAGTCATTTCGGAAGTTGAAATATTCCAGATGGACGTGGTGTTTAGCTTCCCGGATGGCTTCAAACAAATCGATAAACTTCTCCCGTCCGCTTTTTAGCAGTTTTACCTTATTATTATCAGATATAGGGATTCCCGATTCTTGTAAATAGCGTAGCACAAGGGAATCGCTGGTTAATCCGATTGAGTCCCTGGGATGTATCATCAGACTGTCGATGATACCTGCCTGAACACTCAATATAGGCAGGAACAGAAATAAAATAAATATACGTAATTTCAAAACTCTTCTCACTCTTTTAGTTTACAGAAGAACAAAGATACGATATCTAAGTTTGGGCTCCTTTGCTAACAAGGGCAAATTTATCATTCTTTAACGAAATAACTTCTTTCCAGGAGTTAATTATGCCATCGAAGCAACCTTTCGTGTAGCCATGAATAATAGTACAACAGCTGCGATAATAATTGACTTCGGATCAAGGCTGGAAGTGCCATGATTAATCATACCGATAAATACTTCTCTTATGGTTCCCCAAGCTGCTTCCAATCCGCCTAACCATACAAAAAGTGCGGCCGCCACAGTCATCACGAAAGCGCTCCAGATACGAGCCAGGCGATTACTACGATCGGGTAAGTGGTGCATGACACGGCGACTGAATCCGTTATCTGCTATTTCCTGCTTGTTTTCTGCGAAGAAATCGCGCAAGAGCTTATCATTGTCTATTTCTGTCATAACCGTTTTGTTTTAAATACGTTGCTAATTTTTCTTTCCCGCGTGACAGATGGCTTTTCACTGTCCCTGACGGTACTCCTACAATCCCTGCAATTTTGTCGATACTAATGTCCTCCATGTAGAACAACGTGATGCAGGTTCTTTCCACTTCTTTAAGCATTTTGAGTGACTGGTAGACATCCATTTTTTGCCCGATATTCTCCTGTTCGGTGCTGTTGATGGCGTCTATTTCTCTTGTATCCAAGTCGGCTGTCTCTTTCCGGCTGCGAATATAATCATAAAAAACATTATAAGCAATACGATACAGCCACGTAGAGAAACTTGACAAGTTCCGGAAAGAGGCAATGTTCGTATACGCTTTGATAAATGTATCTTGCGCAAGGTCGTCACTCAATTCGCTGTCGCCGCAAGTCAGGTTCAGGAAGAATCGCCGGATGGGCGACTGATACTCCTTCACCAACTGGTCAAAGGCCCTGGTGTTCTTGAACACCACGACCTGTGCGACTAACGATATATCATTGAGTTGGCTCATTTATTCTCGTCGTTCTTTTCTTCGTTTACTCCTTTGTCTTTCTCTTCGGATTCGGAAGGGATGATTTCGAAACTATCGGTTCTAACGTTATTCGGGTTCTTTTTTTCATCCTTATTACCCGTATACATCCGGGTAGCATTTGCGTCTTGAGTCTGTTGTTTACTACCGATAATCCATTGTCCGATACCCATGAATGTAACGAGTAAGCCGATAGCTCCAATTCCGAATTCGCCGGTGATTGCCCAGAGGAAGATGAAAAGACCGATACCCGTAAAGGTGTTCTTAATGCCTTGTGAACGCGAATCGACTGTTTTGTTTTCACGGATAAACTCTGCCGGAAGCGGTTGGCCGGCAGCAAGTGCCTGTTCGGCAAGGCGATAACGTGCTTTCCGGTTTTTATAACGGAAGAAGAAGATTACGAATAGAATGAATACCGGAAATCCGAATACAGCAATGATTGCAATGATTGCTACCAGAATACCTCCGCCGGCACTAACATTGTGGAAGGGGAAATCGCTGTCATCCGAATCGAATGTGAAGCTGGCTTTGCCATGAGTGGTGCTAACATTACTTGAGTTTGCATTTACGTCTGCAGAATCAGCATCTGCTGTGTCTACACCAATCACTGTGACAGCAGTATTGTTCGTATTTGCTTTATTGTCTTTGGTCACGGTAACTTTTACTTTCCCGATGGAATCACGAACAACGGTGGTCTGGGCAACAGCCAGTGTGCAAGTGGTCAGTACAACCATCAATGCTAATAGAAAATTTTTCATATCAATAGTTTTTTAATTTATTTCTTTATCTTAGACGTAGTTAATATCATAGAAAGTTGCAAAGAGACGAAATATTTTTGATATTTGCGGAAATTAATAAACGAAAGATGGAATTACCTGCTTCTTTTATAGACTACACCCACGCTCTATTGGGCGATGAAGAATACGACAAACTGGCCGTTGCCCTCCAACAGGAACCACCGGTTAGCATCCGGTTGAATCAATTGAAAATCAATCATTCTTTATCGGATAAAGTACCTTGGTCTTCCGAAGGATTCTATTTGGAGGAGCGTCTCACTTTCACGTTCGATCCCTTATTCCATGCAGGCTGTTATTATGTTCAGGAAGCTTCTTCCATGTTTGTGGAGCAGGTACTCCGGCAATATATCACCGGACCGGTGAAGATGTTGGATCTTTGTGCGGCTCCCGGTGGAAAATCGACTCATGCCCGTAGTGTACTTCCCGAAGGGAGCCTGTTGGTAGCCAACGAGGTAATCCGGAATCGTTCGCAGATTCTTGCTGAAAACCTGACGAAGTGGGGACATCCGGATGTGGTAGTGACCAATAATGATCCGGCAGATTTTTCGGCTTTACCCTCTTTCTTTGATGTGATTCTTACAGATGTTCCCTGTTCTGGTGAAGGTATGTTCCGTAAAGACCCGGTAGCTGTGGAAGAGTGGAGCCCCGAGAATGTGGAAATCTGTTGGCAGCGCCAGCGACGGATTATTGCGGATATCTGGGATGCGTTGAAGCCCGGAGGTATTCTTATATATAGTACGTGTACATTTAATACAAAAGAGGATGAAGAGAATGCACGTTGGATTCAACAAGAGTATGGAGGCGAACCGTTAACTGTACAGGTGCAGGAGAATTGGAATATAACAGGAGATCTTTTGTCAGATAAAGGGGATCATTCTAAATCTTCTATTCCCGTTTATCATTTTTTCCCTCATAAGACGAAAGGTGAAGGCTTTTTTCTGGTGGCTTTTCGTAAGCCGGAGACGGAAGAAGAGATTTCGGTATCTTCTTTCGCGAAAGAGAAAGTTTTTAAGAAGAAGGATAAGAAAGGAGCAGCAGCATCTTCTCCTGTATCGAAAGAACATCTGAATATGGCTAAAAGCTGGTTGAATGATGAAAATTCGGACAAGTATCTTTTATTGGCGGAAGGAACAAATATCCGGGCTTTTTCGCAGTACTACACTAATGAATTGACGATGATGAAGCAAAGCCTGAAAATCGTGTCGGCAGGGATTGAGATAGGCGAGGTGAAAGGAAAGGATTTGATCCCTAACCATGCATTGGCAATGTGTACCTCCCTTTTGTGTCGGGAAGCATTCGCTATGGAAGAAATAAGTTATGAACAGGCTATCACTTATTTACGAAAAGAGGCCATTACCTTACCGGCAACAGCCCCTCGTGGGTATGTTTTGCTCACTTATCGGCATATCCCTCTCGGATTTGTGAAGAATATCGGCAATCGTGCCAATAATCTTTATCCGCAAGAATGGCGCATCCGTAGTGGATACTTACCGGAAAATATACGCGTCTTGTCAGAAGACGTTACTGATTAAGGCAGTATTCCCGCAGGTATTTCCTGTTGGGAAAGACTAAAGCTAAGCTGTCTGCCTTTTCCGATTTCTGTGCCTTCAGCTATTTCTTCCAGCGTGTAGGAAGGAGGAGGTGCAGGTGATGTCCGCGTTTCTCCAATGGGCGGAGTGTTCCAGTTCAGATTTAGGCTTTTATCCAACCGGTGAAATAAGTATGAGTTTCCCCATATAATGAATTTATGATTGGAAACAGGTGTTGCCATATCTTCCGAAAAAGTGAGGGTTAGTGTCACTTTCTCATCGTCTCCTTCTTCTTTTTCCAGTTTGTAACTTCCTTGGGTTATTAATTCAAGTCCGGATGAAAAGGCGGTCTGTTCTCCCTGTTTGAAAAAATAGGCATTCCGTGCGTGGTTGTTAATCAGAAAAATGTCGGAAATTCCGGGCAGAAGATTTGCGTCTCCGTTGGGTAAGTTAGACAAGTAGCTGCGGAGCAACTTTATATTTTCGTAATTATCGACCACCTTGATTGGTAAAGTGCAACTCTCTTGGGTGGCGTTGTCTGTTACTGTCAGATAAGTCGTTCCGGTGAGGATACCGGTTACATAAATCATACGTCCGGCAGGTACTCCGCTCCAGCCAGTTTCAGTTCCGGCACTTGCGATGCGTGTGTCTTTCACTGTAAGTGAGTAGTCACCATTTCCGCTTTCCAGTCCGAGGTAACGTCTGCCACCCATAGGCACTTCGTATTCACTGTTGTAAAAACGTAGTGGATTGTCGTCATCATCTTTACAGCCGCTTAGTAGCGTAAGGATGCAGCATAACATGAATAAATAGAAATGTTTAGGCCTCATAATTCAGATTTTATGTTCGTTGCAAATGTAATGTATTGTTTTGAAATATCCGGTAGGAATTTGAAGAAAAAGAGAGAAAAGAGAGGGAAAGAGAGGAGATGTATTTAGGCACGGATTACACGGATTTCACGGTCTTTAGTGTTGTCATTATTATAAAGCAGCAGTGTTAATCCGTGTAATCCGTGCCTAATTTATGATATAAACATACTTATATCACTTAAAAATAGAAATTAGTATGTTCAGCATAACCCATGCTTAAAGGGCTTTATGTAGTCTGTTTATAGTTTGCTTTTGTAAATCCGTGCCATTGCCTTTTGGTACTGATTTTCCAATTGCAGATAATTTTGATGACTTTGATAGATCACTGACACTTCAACGAAGTACTCGATCATACTAATTTGTCCACCTGTCAAAGCTTGTTTCAGCAATGCCAAATCTTGTTGCGACTGGAAAGTCTTGCTATATTCTTCCATTGAAGCATGCAGCGTTTTTGCTTCCCGGTAAAGCTGTGCCAATTCTGATTCCACTTGCAGGGTAGCATTATCCTTTTGCAAGTCGATGTTGAGTGCCTGCGCTTTAGCAATTTTCACCTTATTCCGATTTTCGAAAAGCGGGAAGGAGAAGCCTACTACTACACCGTTGAAAGGCACACCTGTTTCTGTATTCCGGCGATAGCCGAGCTCCAGCTTCGGCAGCCACTGGGATTTATTGACAGCGATTTGTTTACGGGCAACGAGACTTTCGTTGCCTAGTGCCATTAGAGTGCGGTCTGTTGCCATAACTTCCGATTTCAACATTTGGTAATCGCTTGGGAACGGTATAGTCGGATATTGATTCTCTTCGAAAACCACCGGAATATTACCATTCAACGTATTCAGTTCCTGCTGCTTATTGCGGAGTGCCGTCTCGTTCAGAGACGCTTCCGTTTTCACATTCAGCAGTTCCAAGTTGATTTTATTGGTTTCGAGTGCATTTGCATCTCCTGTCTGGAGACGCTTGGCGTACATTTTAGCCAGCTCTTCCGCATTGCGGAGGCGTTCTTCTAAAATATGCTTTTGTTGGCGAAGCATAATAATATCCAGGCAGAGTTCTTTTGCCTGTAACAGCTTCTCCTGACGAAAAACATCCGCCTGGCTGTCAAAAGCTCCTGCCTTCAGGCGGTTCAACTTGTTACGTGTAGCATATAGACTGGGGAAATCAAAGCTTTGTGAAACAACCAGTTCACCGATTGTTTCATTTTTATCTTTCGCTCCCCATAGATGCGCATAAGAAAGTGTAGGGTCAGGCAAGTTATTATCTGTTTTGGCTTCCAGCTTTTGCGAAGTAATCAGTTGCTCGTTTGCCTGCAGCTCCCTATTGTTCGTTTCGATATTCTTCAATACCTGGTCAATTCCGTTTTGGGCTTGTACTCCCCCTATGGCTAAGAACAGAAGTACAGTGCTTATGATTATGATTTGTTTCATTCTTATTTTCTTTATTTGTTACAAGCTTTCCTGAACCTTTTTCCGGTGCATCATCAGATAAACAATCGGAACTATAAAACCGTTCAGGAAAGTAGACGTTAATAATCCTCCTAAAATCACTTTAGCCATCGGACTCTGGATTTCGTTACCGGGCAAATCACCGGCAAGTGCCAATGGAATCAGTGCCAGTGCAGAAGACAATGCCGTCATCAAAATCGGATTCAGACGGTCGAGAGAGCCTTGAATTACACTGTCGTACACATTCAAACCCTCTACCTGTTGCAAATGGTTGTAGTGACTGATTAACAGCATACCGTTACGGGTTGCAATACCGAATAAAGAGATGAAACCGATGATAGCCGGAATGCTGACTTCCCCTGTTGTAATCACCAAGGCAAAGACACCACCGATCAATGCCAGCGGAAGATTCAGCAAGATAACCCCGGATTCTTTCACACTGCGGAACTCATTATACAACAACAGGAAGATAACCACGATACTGATAAATGAAGTCAACGCTAACGTCCGGCTGGCAGCCTGCTCGCTTTCAAACTGTCCACCATACTCGATATGATAACCTTCGGGTAATTGTACCGATGTGTCGATACGTTTCTGAATATCATTCACAACACTGCGCAAATCACGATCGGCCACATTGGCGGAAATGACAATTTTACGTTTCACATTCTCGCGGTTGATCGTATTCGGACCCATGGCCGATACCACTTCCGCTACATAGCTCAAAGGAACTTTGCGGCCGTCGTTCGTGTCTACCATCAGGTTACGGATTTTCTCTATTTCATCCCGGGCATCATCCTTCACTTTTACGATCAGGTCAAAACTCTTGCCCTGTTCATACACTTGTGAGATCACTTTTCCAGCCAAAGCTACATTCACATATTCCGAAAATTCCGGCAGGGTAATACCGAACTTAGCCAGCATTTCCCGTTTAGGCTGTATTTTCAGCTGCGGACGTTCAATCTGTTGTTCCACGTTCAGGTCGGCGACACCGGGAATGTCACTGATCGCTCCTTTGATCTGATTACCGAGTGAAAACATTTTATTCAGGTCATCACCGAATAATTTGATAGCAATATTCGCTTTCGTACCCGACAGCATTGCGTCGATACGGTGGCTGATCGGTTGTCCGATTTCTATGTTTGCTCCGGTGATCGTACCTAATTTTTCACGTACATCAGCTACCAGTTCACTGCGCGAGCGATCTTTCAATTCGAACGGAGCTTCTATTTCAGAAACATTGACTCCTAACGCATGTTCATCCAATTCGGCACGTCCCGTTTTCCGGGCTACCGTTTGTATTTCGGGAATCGTCATTAATAACTCTTCGGCACGATGTCCCATTTTGTTGCTTTCTTCCAGCGAAATACCCGGCAGAGAACTGATATTGATAGTGAACGATCCTTCATTGAACGAAGGAAGGAAGCTGCGTCCAAGTGTGAAAAACACTCCGAGGGCAACTACAAAAAGTCCGATTGTACTTCCGAGAGTCACACGTTTATGTGCCAATACCCAAGTCAGTGCTTTTTCATAAATCCCTTTCATCCAGCGGGCAACAGGAGCTTCTTTCAGTTCCTTGTTCGTCTTATTGCTTCCTAATAGATAAGAGCAGAGCACCGGAGTCAGCGTCAATGCAACTATCGTAGACGCAAACAAGGCCACAATAAAAGCAACACCTAGTGGAACCAACATTCTGCCTTCCATGCCGCTCAAGAAAAATAACGGAACAAAGCTGACTACGATAATCAATGTTGAATTAAGGATAGGCATACGCACTTCTTTCGACGCATTGAATACCACTTCGAGCGTACTTAGTCTTTCGCCTTCCGCTTTCAGGCGGTTCTCTCGCAGTCGTTTATATACGTTTTCCACATCGACAATGGCGTCGTCTACCAATGAGCCGATAGCTATCGCCATACCTCCGAGGCTCATGGTGTTGATTGTCAGCCCCATGTAGTGTAATGTAAGAATCGAAACGAGCAGGGAAAGAGGCAGTGTCACCAATGAGATCAGCGTAGTACGTACATTTGCCAGGAACAGGAAAAGCACGATGACAACGAAAATACCTCCTTCAAAGAGTGATTTCTTCACATTGCCGATGGAACTTTCGATGAAGCGGCTTTGGCGGAATATGTCCGTTGAAACTTTTACGTCCGGCGGCAGATTTTTCTGGAGGTCTTTCAGAGATGCTTCCAGTTTGTCCGTCAGTTCCAGTGTGCTGGTAGCCGGTTGCTTGGTAACAGTCATCAGGACGGCAGATTTGCCGCGTTCTGAAGCAGTACCCAGTTTCGGAGCCTTCGGGCCGATGGTTACGTCCGCAATATCTTCCAACGTGACAGGGAAGTTATTCACTGTCTTTACTACCGCTTTGCCGAGTTGCTCTGTTTTCGAAGTGGAGAGTACACCACGTACAATATATTCATTTCCGAATTCATAGAGCACACCTCCATTGGCATTTAGGTTCATATCCTGTGTCACAGCCATCACTTCTCCCATCGAGATACCGTAATGACGCATCCGTTCGGGATCTAGCTGAATCTGATATTCTTTGATGTCTCCTCCGAGCACAGCCACTTGTGCCACTCCTCCGGTAGACAGCAGGCGTGGACGGATGGTCCAGTCCGCAATCGTGCGAAGATCGAGCATGGAAGTGGAGTCGGCAGTCAGACCGACGATGAGCATTTCGCCCAAAATAGAAGACTGTGGTCCAAGAGTCGGTTTGCCGACATTGACCGGCAGTGATTCGCTGACCACCGCTAATTTCTCACTAACAATTTGACGAGCGAGATAAATATCCGTTCCCCAATCAAATTCTACCCAAACAACGGAAAATCCGTTAGTAGAGGAAGAGCGGACACGACGCACACCCGTAGCTCCGTTTACGGCAGTTTCAACAGGAAAAGTAACGAGCTGTTCAACTTCTTCCGCAGCCATACCGTTCGCCTCGGTCATGATTACTACCGTAGGTGCATTTAGGTCGGGGAATACGTCTACTTCCGTATGCATGGCGGTGTACGTTCCCGCAATAAGCAGGAGGATGGCCGCACAAACTACAACCAACCGGTTGTGTAGGGAGTAATGTATAATTTTATTAAGCATGATATTTCATTAATTGAGAGTTATAAATAACTTGATAGATGCGCCGCACAAAAAAACGGTTGCGACGCCTAGTCTCTTTAGTGTTCGTGGCTGTGTGCCGGGATTGCATTGCTTGCGCTTGCCAGTCGAACCTGATAAGCACCCTCGGTCACTACACGGTCGCCAGCCTTTACACCAGTTAGGATTTGAACGCTTTTGCCGTTGTCGGCTCCTATCGTTACTTCCTGTTTTTTATAACCCTCTTCGTCCAGTTGCAGATATATGAAGAAGATGCCTTGTTCCTCTGTCAGCGCGGTGCGCGGAAGAGAAATCACGTTTTCCATTGCTGAAGAAAGCAGGAATACCTCCACAAATGAGCCGGGAATCACTTCCCCTTTGTTGTCGAACTCAAAAGTGACAGGCACATAAAAAGAATTGTCTCCGGCAGCTTTTCCGAAAGAGAGAAGTTTACCGTTCAATGCTTTCAACTCGTACACCTGATTATTATAAGGAGTCTGGAAATTGGCGGAACTGATGGTGCGGAGATACGGGTAATACTTTTCCGACACTTCGGCACGGAGGAAAAGACGACGGTTTTGCGTCACGCTTACCAGCGGTTGTCCGATTGTCACATAGTCACCTTCTTTCACGAGAATACTTTTCACATATCCGGCAATAGGAGCCGTAATGCTTTGTCCGATAGCCGAATGATTCTTAGAAAGAGCTTCGTAACTAAGACGGGCGTTTTCGTAACTTTGCTCCGCTTGTGCAAAATCCTTGTCGGATACGATCTTGTTTTTCACAAGCTCCTTCATACGTTCATATTCCTTCTTGGATACCTCGTAGGCAATGCGGGCACGTTGCACCGGATCACCATCGGCGATATTCTTTGAAGAAATGGTGATTAGCGGAGTGCCGCTGCCGACGCTCATTCCTTCCGTTACTTTTCCACGGAAAGATACCACGCCGGCTACTGTAGCTACGGCAACCGATTCATCTCCTTGAGCAGCCAGCACCTGTCCGCTGGTTTTAATCACTTGCTGGAAAGGTGCAGGTTCAATAACGCTCACCTTTACACCGGCTGCTTCAGCTTTCGCTTTCGGAAGAATGATTTCATCACTGTGGGCTTCGGCAGCTTCGTTGTGTTCATCGGCTGCTTCGTGATTGTGTTCTCCGCTACATTCGCCTTCATGGGAATGATCGGGTCCTTCTGCCTCGTGATTATGTCCTTCCGCGGCATGATCGTGTTCATCGTGTGTGTGTGTGACGGTACTATTATTACAGGATCCCAGCACGAATAAGCCCAGGATTCCCACGAAAATAAGTTTTTTCATAATGATATTTTCCTACTAAATTTTACTGTTTTCTTTTTACGCTACAAAGATAAGGTAGCGTAGATGCAACTGATTTGCATTTACGCTTTTACGCAAAAACAGAGTAGGGAGGGGCACGAAGAGAAGTGGTACGATGAGTGTCCGTACCATGCAGAGAGTCTCGGTAAACGTAATAGTTTTTAATCCGTTTCTCTTGCGGTCGTAATAAATGTTCGATGATTACATCCGTGAATAAGGTAGCGATGAATACGTAATCCGGTCCGCTATCCGTATGTATGGATGGAGTGGGAGAGTAGAAACGAGTCATACATTCGCTGCTGCAACATGAGTCGTTTCCCGGGTGATGATGATGCGTGGGACATTGCTGTTCTACAGGCAAGTCCTGCTTCATGCAAATCATTCCGTTGGGGTGATGATGATGGGGAATAACCGCTGCCACCAACATAATAATGTTGATAAAAAACAGCAGAGTTACTATAATTCGTTTCTTCCCTTTCATCCTTTCTTTTAGAGGTTATCCGCTTTTCAGAGCTTCAAAGTGCAAATATACAAATACTTTTATTTCGCCTGTAGCCGATACCCTCTTTTTATTATTTATTATTTCTTTTCCAGTTCTTGCAACGAATCCATTTTCTTCTTTTCGAGGAACTCATAGATACCGCAAAGATGTTCCGTCACCTTTTGATTACCGAACTCATACACCTTGGTAACCAGCCCGTCGAGGAAGTCACGGTCGTGTGAAACGACGATCAGCGTACCATCAAAATCCAGCAATGCCTGTTTCAGAATATCTTTCGTTTTCATGTCCAGATGATTCGTCGGCTCATCTAAAATCAGGAGGTTGACAGGTTCCAGCAATAATTTAATCATAGCCAGACGGGTACGCTCTCCACCCGAAAGCACTTTGACCTTTTTCATCGATTCCTCGGGACCGCCAAACATAAACGCCCCCAGCAAATCACGAATCTTGTTCCGGATATCCCCTTTGGCTACATCGTCAATCGTTTGGAAAACCGTCAGGTTTTCATCCATCAGCGAAGCCTGATTTTGAGCGAAATATCCGATTTGCACATTATGTCCGAGAGTCAATGTACCGTCATGCTCAATCTCCTTCATGATACACTTCACGAGCGTAGACTTACCCTCACCGTTCTTACCAACGAAAGCTACCTTATCACCACGCTCAATCGTCAGATTAGCATTGCGGAATACCACTTTGTCTCCGTATGTCTTTCCAACACCCTCCATGATGACCGGGTAACTGCCCGAACGGGGTGAAGGCGGGAATTTCAGTCGCAATGCAGAAGTATCCTCCTCGTCCACTTCGAGCAATTCCAGCTTCTCCAGCATTTTGACGCGGCTTTGCACCTGCAACGTCTTTGAATAAGTCCCCTTGAACCGTTCGATAAACTCCTTCGTTTCAGCAATAAACTTCTGCTGCTCGTCATAAGCCTTCTGTTGCTGTTCGCGGCGATCCTTGCGCAGCTGCAAATATTGCGAGTAATTTACCTTGTAATCATAGATACGTCCCATCGTCACTTCGATGGTGCGTGTTGTAATATTATCCACGAATTTACGGTCGTGACTAATTACAATGACTGCTTTTCCATTATTAATAAGAAAATCCTCCAGCCATTGAATAGATTCGATATCCAGATGATTCGTCGGCTCATCGAGCAAGAGCACATCCGGTTTCTGCAACAGCAATTTGGCGAGTTCGATACGCATTCGCCATCCACCGCTGAAATCACTCGTCTGGCGTTGGAAATCTCCTCGGGTGAATCCTAATCCAAGCAATGCCTTTTCCACATCCTCTTCATAATTAGTTGCGTCGATCGAATAAAACTTCTCACTCAAGCTGGACACTTCCTCAATCAGCGCCATGTAACTGTCGCTCTCGTAGTCCGTCCGTGTCTCAAGCTCTTTGTTCAGCTTTTCGATCTGCGCTTCCATCTCATGAAGATGTGAAAAAGCCTGTGCCGTTTCGTCAAACACTGTTCTTCCGTCTTCCGTCATCAGATGTTGAGGCAGGTATGCTACTACGCAATCTTTGGGTGCGGAAACTTTTCCACGTGTCGGTTGCCGTGCGCCTGCCAAAATCTTCAGCAGCGTACTTTTTCCAGCCCCGTTTTTGCCCATCAGAGCGATGCGGTCTTTTTCATTAATTACGAAAGAAATATCACTAAATAAAGCAGTGCCGCCAAACTCTACGGCTAGTCCGTCAACAGAAATCATACTATTCTTTTAAATTGAGGCGCAAAGATAGCGAAATATATGAATATTTTTTATACCTTGCGGGCTGAAAAGGAAGATAGCTCTAAAAAAACAGATAAAAAAACAATATATAAGCGATATGGAAAGCGAACAAATGAATGAATTCAGACCTTTAATTTTGGTAGCTGAAGACGATGACAGCAACTTTAAATTAATCAAGGCTATCATAGGCAAAAAGTGTGATATCGAGTGGGCTAAAAATGGCCAGGAAATGGTGGAGTTGTTTCAGCAACACCAGCAAAGAGCCAAAGCAATGCTAATGGATATTAAGATGCCGGTGATGAACGGATTGGAAGCAACGAAGATAATTCGTGAATCTAACACAGAAATTCCTATTATCATGCAGACGGCTTATGCTTTTAGCTCGGATAAGGAAAATGCAATGAATGCAGGAGCAACTGAAGTATTGGTGAAACCTATCACCTTGGGTATTCTCCGCACTACGTTGAGTAAATATTTACCCGATTTGCAGTGGTAAGATTGATTCTTACGAGATTTTTTTTAATTTATCAAAAAAGTGCTTAAGCGTTAAAAACGTAAAAGCATGGAAAAGAAGTATGATTGGGTAGAAAAATGGTATTACTCTAACTTCATCTAATGCATTTGGATAAAATAAAATAGGCGAACCTCACGGTTGGCCTATTTTTGTTCGTCTCTGTTAATTTGTTAGAGTACAGAAACGACTCTATGTAAAGTCTCTCCTTTGAGAGATTTTAAGTTCATTATTTGTTTCCGCCAGCCCACCATACAGCTTCGCTATATACGTACTGTCCATCACCGAAAGCAGCTTTCACTTCAGGATTTGCCAATACATCGTCTGCTCCATAACCGAAGCGCAATGGGAATTTACTGCTGTTCTGCGGGTTTTTCAGTACAATGAAGTTTTCTCCTGCACCTTTCAGACGGCGGTAGTCATTATAGGCTTCCAGTGATTCGCCGGATGCGCCGAAGAAAGCAAGATACTTCTGTATCATTGTCTCTTGCAGAGGATTAGCATCGAACAAAGGTTCCACTTCATCCGTGAAATATGCTTCTGCCACATCTGCACCCAAATCGCTGTCACCATCAGCTACCCAAGTATCAGCGGCATCTATAATTGAGTTTTCCAGATTCTCGAATCCGGCAGTGATAGCAGCTTTCAAGGCACTTTTAGCTTCGCCCAGTCTGCCTCCCAAGCGGCATAATGCTTCTGCTTCAAGGAATTTCACTTCGTGGTAACTGATTAAAAGGGTAGGGGCCGACATTGCCCATGATATCATCGACATACCATAATTGTTTTGCAACTCTTGCGGAGTTCCATTAGGAGCCGCTTTGATGTCTGCGATGTTCGTAGCTTGCGTACCGCTTGCGTAACCGGCAGGGAAGTCTCCACTAGGATCGGGTTCCAGAAATGCTTGCGGTGCTCTGGGGTCATTGCGTTCAACGAATTTTTCAATCAGACTTGCACTGGCTCCCAAGCTATTACGACTGTAGCTGAATGCCCAAAGCGGATTTAGTTGTGCATCAGCATCATAAATAGCCAACTTACATTCTTCACTTGCGTCAGCGAATGATTTGCTCACATAAGTAAGGATATTCTGAAGATCTGTTGTCTTATTGGAACTTTTGTTGAGCAGACGCATGGTATAACGTGCTTTTAACGCATAGGCCGTTTTGAGCCACATACTTGCCTGTGTACTGGTGTTCGAACCATAGATCAAGTCTTTAGAACCGACAGCACCGGATAAGCCCGTATCTTTGGCAGTACCGTTATTCAGTAGAGTGATAGCATCATCCAAGTTCTGCATCACTTCCTGATAGATACTTTCCTGGGTATCTATTTTAGGCTGCATATACATCGGTGTACCGTCCGGATTGAGGATACCCGTCTGGCTGTACGGCGTGTTTCCGAACACATCGGCTGCCACTGCTCCGTTGTAGGCGAGCAGGATTTTTGCAATTGCTTCCGTCACTACATTTCCTTTTTCCGAGGGATCTTCTTCGCACTTCTTGATAACGATTTTAGCGTTTTTTATATTTGCATATACGTTAATCCATGCGTTATTATAAGTAGTAGCCGTTGTAGGCTCTCCACTGCGTACTTCCGCGCGGTAAAGCTGGTTGGATATACCCGTTTCATGTTCTATGTAAACAGAAGAGTAGAGCGAGAAATCCCCTCCCACAGTACTGAATCCAGTGTTTACACCTAAGTCCGTAATCAAAAACTTGGCGGGCGCATCCAGCGGATTGTTAGGGTTCTCATTGATTTTATCCATTGCATCTTCCGTACAAGCAGAAGCAATGGCAGCAGTCAAGAAAGAAACTGCCAGCAATTTTCCTATTGATTTATATTTTTTCATTGTCTTGCAGATTAAAATTTAATGTTGAAACCAAGGCCGAAACTAGCTGTTTGCGGCATTGAATAATCTTCAAATGCTCCTGCCATGTTGTTATTACCCTGACTGGCTTCCGGATCGAGGTCAGGCAATTGCGCCCAGATCAGGATGTTTCTGGCAAATGCGTTCACAGAAAGTTCAATTGAACGCTTTTGAAGAATTTTGTAGTTGACAGCCACTTCACGCAGTTTGATGAAAGAGTTGTCATATACAGAAGATTCGTCGATATCGTTCAGACGGCTGTAATATACCTGTTGTGCGTTTGCACCTGTGATGGCGATATTGTTTTTAGTTCCGTCGGTTTTGTATCCGTTGAAGATGATGGTACCTTCACGATTTTCCGTTCTCTTGCTAACACCGTAGTAGTCTGCCAGTCCGGTTGTTCTACTATACATCTGACCACCCTGTTTCCAATCGAGCACTGCGCTGATTGTACACTTCCATAAGCGTAATGTGGTGTTGAAGCCCATCAGGAAGTCTGGAGAAACTTTACCGATAACCTGTGCTTCACCAGCGATAGGCAAACCGTTTTCATCTACCAGACGATTACCGTTCTCATCTCTCTTGAAACCTACACCATAGATGACAGGAAATTTCTCACCTGCTGAAGCACGTACCTGCGGAGTTACGTAACCACCCAGAGAGATATTCTCCACACCCGGTGCCAGTTCATCTACGTAGTTGTCGATCTTCGTCCAGTTGAATGCAAAATCCCAGTTGATATTCTTCGTCCGGATTGGGTTGAAGCCGAGAGTGAATTCGTGCGTGTTGGTATGAATCTTACCACCGTTGGTGAGCAGTTTGCTGGCACCGGTAGAAGAAGCCAAAGGCACTTCAAAAATCTGGTCTTTAACGTTCTGGCGTGAGTACGTATAACTGAATGTGATTAAGTTATCGAGGAAGTTTACGTCAGCACCCACTTCGTATGAGCGTGTATTCTGCGGTTTCAGTTTCGGATCGAAAATAGTGTGGTACGGAGTATAGGCGGTAGTGCCTTTCATCGGATACATGATCGGAGTCAAGATATAGAATCCACCTCCATAATTTGGAGTCGAGTAGTAGTTCTCGAGGAAATCTCCTGCCTGTCCTACTTCCGCATACGATACTCTCAATTTAGCATGATTAACCACATTGTTTTTCAATGCTTCCAGTTCCGTCAGGATAAAACCTGCAGAAATAGAAGGATAGAAGAATGAGCGGTTCTTACGTGGCATATTAGATACGTAGTCCTGACGTCCGGTGAGGGTCAGATAAAGCATATTTCTGTAAGAAGCCGAAATGTTACCAAAGAATCCTACCGTACGGTTTTTCCATCTTTCTTCTTCTGTCAGTTGAGTAGTAGCGTTGTTGATGTGGTTCCATCCTGCGAAGTTGTAGTTTGTACCATATTCATAATACTTCTTTCTGTTGCTTTGGATAATTTCGTTACCCACTACTGCATTCAGTCCCCAGTCTTCATTGATGCGCCAGTCGTAGTTGATGGTCAGCAATGAGTTGTAGGTAGCGTTTGTCCAGCCGTAGTTTTCGATTTGTCCGCGACCGCCACCGGTGTTGCTTCCGTATCCGTAGCTATCTACGTAGTGAGTGGTGTAAGCATCCACACCAACCATGTATTTCGCGTTCAACTTGTGGTTCGTTGTGCCGAAATCAGTCTGATAGCTTGCATACACATTCCCGAAGAAACGGTTGGTCTCTTCCGTGAATTCATTGTTTTCCATGGCCCAGTAAGCATTGTCAAAGCCGCCACGGAACGAATTTTGTGCGTATTGGTTACCGTCCACATGGCTTGGAATTCCAGCCAGATCATAGCTGGGAGGAGCTGCATAAACGGTTCTCAATAGACCGTTACCGGAAGTCACCGCTTTATCGATAGAAGTGGTGATGTAATTAGCTGTAAATCCGGAACTCCAGTTACTAGTCAGTTTGGTATCGGCACTTACCTTTACATTATATCTATCCATACCAGTGCTTGAGATAATACCGTCTTGATGCGTGTTTCCCAATGAGATAGAATAGGAGCTTTTGTCGAGCATCTGCGCAACATTCAGTGAGTTGCTCCAGGTAATTCCTGTGTCGAAGAAATCCTTGGCATTGTCGTATGCCTGTGGAGTGGCCCATGGGTCAAGACCGGCTGACGCACGTTGGGGAACATAATATTTTCCCTGTTGCTTACCGAACTGTTGAGTGTATTTGTTGTCCGTGTTACCACCATACGTTGGATCGTTGGGAAGTTCCGAAATTTTAGGTCCCCAAGAAGTTCCTGAAGTGGTACTGAATACTCCACCCGAACCTTGTGCGTATGTTTTCTGAAACTCCGGCAGACGACCGACTACATCGAAGCTGACATTGGAAGAGAAGCTAACCTGCGGTTTGCCTTTTTCTAGTCCTTTACCGCTTTTGGTCGTGATGATAATCACACCATTGGAAGCGCGGATACCATAAAGCGCAGAAGCAGCCTGACCTTTCAAAATGTTGATACTTTCAATATCATTAGGGTCGATATCCACTGCACGGTTGGCGAAGTCCGCTCCGCTCACACTACCATTGTTCTGAATGTCTGTGCTAACGTCAGGAGTACTGGTCACCGGCATTCCGTCGATAACGTAAAGTGGAGTGTTGTCACCCGAGAAAGAACGTGCACCACGGATGGTGATCTGTGAAGAAGCTCCCGGCATACCACTTGAAGGCTTCACGTCCAGACCGGACACTTTACCTTGCAATGCTCCCGCCAGATTAGAGTTGGCAGCTTGCGTCAGTTGATCTGATTTTACGTCCTGAACGGCGTAACCCAGTGCTTTTTTCTCGCGTGAGATACCCATGGCTGTCACCACAACCTCATCCAGTGCCTTCGCGTCGCTTTTCAATACTACTTTTATCACTTCCGGTTTGATGGAAACGTCCTGCGAAATCATTCCTACATAAGAAACGCGCAAAGTTTTAGCAGAACTTGGTATGTAGAAGTTTCTGCCTTTATCATTGTTAATAGTTCTTTAACCCTTTTGAAGGTGTAAAATGATAAAAAGATAGCCTTTTGGAGGTAATAATGTCCTCTTTTTCTTGAAAAGTCTGATTTTGATGCTTTCTTTATGACAGAAATTATCTTTTAAAAGATGCTAAATTGGAAGGATGTTGTTTTATTCTATCAGTTTTTGGAAAGGTATTGCTTTCAAAACGATACTTTTTAGTTAAATACGTAACACTTTTTTCGATTTGTCATAATTCGTGTTATCTTTGCAACCTGTTAGAGACAAAAAATCTGTTTATAGGTTAAATTTAAGAGAGAATTTATGAAAAGAAAATTGATGTTCTTAATGACCTTCCTTTTTATAGGTATAGGTCTAGTGACAGCGCAAACATCCAGAGTTACCGGTTTGGTTACCTCTGAAGAAGATGGGCAACCTGTCGTAGGTGCTTCAATATTGGTGAATGGCACTACCCTTGGTACTATCACTGATATTGACGGTAAGTTTACAATCACGAATGTACCAAGTTCTGCTAAGACTTATTGATTTTTCTTTCCTCCTTTCCTTCTGCTTTTTTTCTCCTATCTTGTTGTTTTTCAATGTTTTTGTTTCGAATTTTAAAAATTAACCTATTCTTCCGGTTTCTTTTATTGAAACTTCCTTTATCAATTCTTATCAATTTAGTAGTCTTTGCTTCTCATTGATTTTTGAGAAGGGATTAATATTCTACCCAAATTTTTAATAAATTTCCCGGTGTTTTTCTTTATCTAGGCGTTTTTATTATTCGTATTTTGGAGGTATGAGTTAAATGTTACAATCTAATAGTGATTGAAATTATGAGTGATAGTAAAGAAGAATGCAAAAGACTGCAAGTATAAGTTGTCTGACACCCGGGTCTCATGATGCCTGACACCCGGGTGTCAGCATACCCAACACCCGGGTGTCGGTATGTCTGAGACCCGGGTGTCAGATAACCTAGTTCTACTAACTAAAATAAAGGTAAAGCCATACTATTTAATTTGCATTAGAACAAATCAAATTTACGTCTCTGCAAAATGGGATTTTCAGCTTGTGTTATTTTATTCCGCCACGATCACTTTGATGTCATAACCTATGAAAAGTCCGCTCTCTATAACACCGGTGATTGCCTTCAGTTGTTCTTCGAGCGAAGAGTCGATGTAGTTGAAACGGGTGTCGAGGATAAAGTTGCTGTTTTCTGTAAAGATAGGTCCGTCTTTGCCACGAGCAGGACGGAGAACAATTTCGGATGCACCCAGTCGCTGCAACTCATGCTCTACATAAGTCAGTGAGTCCGGAAAGACCTCTACAGGGATGGGAAATTTGCTTCCCAGCTGATTCACACGCTTACTGGGGTCGATGATGATGAACGTTTTGCGGCTGCTTCTAATCAGTAGTTTCTCTTTGAACATCGCTCCGCCACGTCCCTTAATCAAGTTCTGTTGCGGATCTACTTCGTCCGCTCCGTCGAATGTCCAGTTGGGGCGTTTGTTCCAGAGGGTAGTTTGGGGGATGCCTAGCTGTATGCAGGTCATCGAGATTTCTTGTGAGGCGGGAATCACTTCGATATGCAAGTGCTCTTCACGAATTCGTCGTGAGAGTTCGAACAGAGTCAGGTAGACTGTAGAGCCGGAGCCGGCTCCTATCACATCCCCGTCTTTTGCCGTGGCGGCAATTTCACGGGCTACGTGTTCTTTTGCCTCCCGGTTGATGATGGAGTCCGACCATTGCAGGTGTTTTATCAGGTGATTTTCCCAATCCATAAATTTGCGTTCTAAATCGTTTTCGTTTTAAGTTCCTCTTTTCTATATAACGAATTTGTGAATCTGTTTGTTTGTTCGTTTTAAATTCAGGTGATCTGATTGTTTAAATAGTTAATAAACGATTCGTTAATTTTTAACTTTGTTGCGTTAAACGTTAACGAACCTCTGCTTTTTATTAAACCGTGTTATAAGTTGGGCTGCTTTGGCCTGAAAATTTGGAGATGACCGAAAAGTCCGTATCCTTGTACTGTGTTTTTCATAGTATTAGATTTAAGGTTAACAAAGATTGGCTGTCTGGGATAGATAGCCTTTTTTTTGTCCCTACCATTCCTTACAGAATCAGCCAGATTGCAATGATATGTCCGATGCTGCCTCCCAGGCAAAACAAATGGAAAGTGGCATGCATATACGGTTTGCGCAATGAATAAAAGACAGCTCCCACGATGTATGAGACTCCACCGCCGATCAGCCACCAGAAAGCAGTAGTGGCTCCCAGTTCTCCCAGATGATCCAGCAAAGGTTTCATGGCCACTAATATGCACGCACCCATACCCACATAACAGGCCGTTTCGAGGTTGCTGTGTTCTTTCAGCTTTTTGAAGCTAAGAATGAAACCGGCAATAGCCGACAGCCAGACGAAAGCGAAGATTCCCCATCCCCATCCTCCGGCATGCCGCAGGACAAGTAGCGTGAAAGGAGTGTAGGTGCCCGCGATGTGCAGGTAGATAGCTCCATGATCGAATTTACGGAGCAACTCTTTCAGTTTTCCCGGACGGCTGCCGTGATACCACGTAGAACTGATATAAGAGGAAAGCATCCCCGCCAGATAGACGGATACACAAGCAACTGCCCACTGCGGTTCCATATTCTCGGAAGCCTTTTCCAATAGGAAATATCCGGCCACAATTCCAAGCAGGATACCTGCTCCGTGACTAAGGGTATTTGCCCATTCTTCTATATTATTGTATCGTTTGTTCTTCAATGTTCCTTTTTTTGAATGGTTAAGTCACAAAAAATGTTGAGTCGCAAAGATACTTTATTTTCCGTAAAGCGTTTCCCTCCTTATTCTTTTTTTAAAATGATTTTTCCTCCATATTGTCCTGCCACTTGCTTGCGGAAATCAATGAATGCCGCATATTCATCCGGACTGTAAACCCCTTTGCACATAAACAATCGGTGAGTGATGTAGATTTCCTTATCTTTCACCTGAATATCGGAATGGAAACTGCCGAACTTGCTTTTCACGTCAAGCGGTTTCGGAAGTCCTTCGATTACATATCCTTCGGGCAGTTGGAGGCGGATGCTGTCGGTATCCGTGTATCCGTAGTTGATGTAAATGGGGTAGGTGCGCTTCGTCACAGGAGGAACACTGAATTCTTTTCGGAACACATTGGTGGGGATAAACAGACGGTTGCCCGTTTTATGCCCGTATTGATTGCTGGTGGCAGTGTAGTCGAAGGTGATAGACGGATTGGCCTCCTTGCACTCGCTGATTTGCAGGTTCTGAATATCGGCTTGGGATAAGTTGATGCTTGAACGGATGCGGTCTTTTTGTTTGTTGGGCTCCAGATAGACGATGCCTGCTTCATTCTCATATTGGAAAATCCGGGAGATTTCGTTCACCTCTATCCGTGCCTCGGCTGTGGGGGAGAGGGTGATGTTGGCAACGATGTGCTGTGTGTTCAGCGAGTCGGGATAGGTGGGCAGGCGATACATCTGGCCGCCGGTCGGTTCGATGAGTAAGGCATCGTGTCCCGCAATGTCTTGGTGGACATAGCCGAAGGGAAGCGATGGATTTGTACATTCCAGCCAGAGCGTATCTTGGGGAAGCGGAACTTGCAGGATGACGTGATTCATCTGGTTGGCACTGGAGAAGTTTGGTAGCAAACGCTCGTTGGTGGTGCTGATGACTGTATAAGTGGAAGCAATTCCCAACTCTTTCAGCATGGCGCGGGTGTAATTGGACAATCCTTTACAGTCGCCGAATCCCGTGCGACAAACATCGGCGGCGGCAATGGGCTGTAAACCTCCGATGCCTAGTTGGATGCTTACGTAACGGGTGGTTTTGGCCAGATAATCGTAGATTGCTTTCACCTTGTCCCGGTCGGTAGTGCAGCTGGCTGTCAGTTCGTGCAGCTTGGCGCGGAAAGGTTCGGTGAGCAGGTCGCGTCCGTCGAGCAGTTGGTATTGCCATTCTCCGTACTTTTGCCAGCTGCTCATATCGCCTTCCGACTTGTCGTACTTGAAAGCGGAGGGAGCAAAGTAGACACGTGGAAATAGCTCGGCGAAATCCGGACCGAAAGGTTCTTTGATGATGGGAGAGAGCTTGGAAGCGGTGGCTTCGATCACTTGCTGCCCGTCGGCTCCGGTGGACTCCTTCACTTCGATTCCTTTTCCCTGCGTGTTCAGTTCGCGGTATCTGCATCCTTGTCCTGCGGGCAGCTCGATCCGGTAAGTCGCTTTCTCCACTCCCTGGTTAAATTCTGCCTGCGGGACAAAAGGGAGATAACCGATCAGTCCGTTGTTGCATTTCATTTCCCATTCGTATTTCACTGTGAAAGGGAAAGAAGGATAATTACATTCGTAATAATAAAAATAATCGTCCGTGGTAAGCGAAGAGCTGTATTCGCTTTTCTGTAGTTCGGATTTCTTTATCTTACGTACACTTTGTCCGGTGGCATTGAGGATTTCTCCGGAGAATTTCTGCAAAGAACGGAACATGTCACATCCGCAGAAGAAACGGGCTGCCTCCAATCCTTTGCGGTTGAGGACGCTGATTGTCAGGCTTTCTTTTTCTATGGATTGAGTCATGGATTTGCAGAGAACCTCTGTGCGTGCTTCCACGATGATGGAATTGGCATCCTTGAGAATATCCTGTGCACATGCCGGCTGTATGTGCAGACTTAGGTAAAGAATGGCACAGGACAGACCGAATGCCCGGCATATCCTTTGTTTCAGGATGGGGTGGCTGGAACGAATCATTTTATAAATAGGTAAAGTTTATATTTTCTTGAGTACTAAAATCTCGTTGTTTTTCTCGGCAATCATTTCCCAGAACGCTTTCACTCCTTTGTATTCGTCGATGAGATGAAGTAGTTTGTTGAAAGCGAATGAGTAAGTGACGGTGATTGTGTTATTTTTTTGCTGGATGTTGTATCGGCAGAATCCTTGCCTGTCTTCCGTTTGCAGATTCATCGACTGTGGCAGTTCGTCTACGGCATATCCTTCGGGAAGTGTCAGGTTGACCACCAGCATGAGCTGTTCGGTGTAAGGCATTTCCAGTGGCAGTCGTCGTTCTACCTGGATAAACGGACACTTGCTGACATGCATGAAAATCAATGGGTTGACGTAAATCAGATGATCGTTTACGGTTGCCTGCTTCTCAAACTCGAAACTTTCCGTCACTTTGGGTGAGAAGATGTTCACTCCTTCCGTAGTGAACTTGGTTATCTTGATGTTTTCTTCCGTTTCCAGTTTGTTGATAAACTCCGTGCTGTCTTTGGCTGCATGGTAACGGCTGCGGAAACCGGAGGCATATTGTCCGACGTAGCCCGATTGGCGGTTGCCGGTGATCTTTCCGTCAGGATGAATTTGAGCTTTGACGGATGAACGTATCTGGTTTTTCCCGAGCCTGCTCAAGTCTATCCAGTTGTCTTGGCCTATGCCATTGATGAGGCGTGCGCGGTTTACCATCAATACCGGTGGCAGGATATTCATGAATCCGTTGGTCACGGAACCGTCGAGGAACACAAAAGTGCTGTCGGTGTCGGCTATGCCGACAATAAAGGTATTGAGCTTCTGGATAGAAGGATGGCTAAGGGGAAGGATTCCCAGGTTTTTACGACTCATGACTACCGGATAACAGGGAATTTGAGCGTCACGCAACATACTCATTAACGCAAAGTTGATATCCGCATTGCTTCCTGTGCCGTTTTTGACAGCCTTTTTCACTTCGCTGCCGTAGAGGGCGTATTGCCCGTTCCACGAAATTTTGCTTTTGAGGAACGTGTAGATGGCCGCAATCTTGTCCTGTCGGTCGGAGAGCTTGTCGAGAGCCAGTGACGCCATTTCGTCCCGGTACGGGTTGCGCATTTTGAGTGGCGAACCGAAATCTTCGTCCTCCATCAGCATTTTGTCAATTTCCGTCCAGGTGTGCGTAAATGATTTGTAGAGTGCTCCGGGGAAGCTGATCCCCCGCAGTTCGAAGTTGACGCCGCTCCTGTAATCGTCTGCACACCATACGTAGCTGTCCGGGCGGAGAGCGGGTAATTGTTTGCCGGTGAAACTTAGATGGCGTCCCGTACAATCGATTTTTTCGATCTGCCCATTCTGATATTGCAGGTGGAAAGATATGCTTTCCGACTGATCTTTCGGATTTAAGGTATGTGATCCTCTCATGTCGAGGTTGAATTCGAAATATTCTGGAATCGTGATGTCGTATTGTGCCAGGAGTACGGGGATATCTCTTTGAGCTTCCCAATGGTTGATGCTGTAATAAAAGTCGGAATTGATCTGATATTTGTATTCGAATACGGTTCCTTCGCGGACGGCAGGTATCGAAAATTTGACCTGTTCATAAGTTTTGTTGAGTCGCTCATTGAAAATCTGGTCACGTTTCATTTTGGTACGCACTATTTTCCCATTTTCCATATTGTAGGCGGAGGCGTCAATCTGGCTGACATTCTCCTTCATGATTCCACTGTTCGCGTTGGAGTAAAATGGAATGTTGATGTCGGCATAAGACGTACCTTCGGATTTGAGTATCTTGATTTTTGTTTCGTATGTGTACACAAGCCGGAACTCGTTGTTAATCAGGTCGTAGCGGGCGGTATTCTTTGAATAGAGCACTACGGCTGTGGCGGCTGTGTCCGGGGCGTACGCTGTCATGTTCAGCTCTTCCTCCGACGGTTTGCCGTATTTCAGGCTGGGGGTGATGGTGTTTGTGTCTGTTTGCTGGGCAAAGCTTTGCCACCCCAGTAGTAAGAAAACGAAGGTTAACAGTGTTTTCATCATGATTTTGGAGTTTTTAAGTTGTGATGATTCTATAGTTTCTTGAGCACGATGAGTGCGTTGTTTTTCTCAATCGCTTTGGTCCAGAGTTCCTGCAATTGTTTGTATTGTTCGGTGAGGAATATAGGTTCCTTCAGGTGGAAAATATAATTAAGTGAGATTGTATTTCCCTGTCTCTGAATCATATATTTGCACTGCAAGCCGTCTCCTTGTGTCCGGATGACTTGTGGTTGGGGCGTTTCTTCCACTTCGTATCCTTCGGGGAGAGTCAGTGTAGTCAGCATTGTAAACTTGTACGGATAAGGAAATTCAATGGGGAGCACTCGTTCCGTCTGGATAAAAGGATTGCTTTTTAGTTGCGGAAAGAGCATCGGGTTAATATAGAGGTGGCTGTCCGTCTGGTCAGTTTGCAAGACGAAGTCGAATTCTTCTTCTATCAGTGCCCAGTCATTTTCCTGCTTTTTCACTTTCAGGTTGGTGACGGTGAGTTTGTTTTTCTGGCTGGCATTGCTTTCGGGGGCCGAAACGATACTGTCTTGTTTGTGCTTCTCGTTTGCCTGATATTCTACGGCTTCCTGTCCGTAGAGAATGGTGCTGCGATGTCCTTTCACTTGGTTTCCTTCCATGCGGGCCTCAATCTTCATAAAACTTTTGTTGTCGGCAAGAGCCATTACGTTCACCCATTTCTTTTCTTCTTTCACTTTTGGGGAGAGGATACGCGCTTTGTTTACAGACAGTTCGAGTGGAAGTATATTGAGAGCGGGCACGTCCATGGAGCCGTCTAAAAAGACGTATTTCTGTTTGTTTATGTCGTAGACGGCGACAATGAACGTATTCAGTTTTTGCAGGGAAGGGAAGTTGTAAGGCAGCATGCCCGATGAACGTCGGCTCAAAACTACCGGATAGGCTTCCAGCCCGAAGTCTTTCAGAATGCTGATAAGGATGAAATTCAGGTCGGCGTTGCTGCCATTTCCTTTGGGAATCACCTTTTCGAGTTCCTTGCTGTAGAGCTGATAGCGTCCGTTCCATGCCATTTTCTTTTTGAGTATCTGAAAGGCGCAGATAATTTTCTCTTCGAAACTCATTTCGCTGTTGTATGCCTGTTTCGTTTCCGGGCGGAATGGGTTGGTGAAGGAAAGGTATTTGCCGAACTGTGTATTTTCCGGTTTCAACAGCTGGTTGTCTACATCTTCCCATTTCTGGCTGTATGGCTTGTATTCGTTGGGGGTAAATTGCGTGCCTTGCAGGTCGAAACTGACTTGCACCTTGTAGTCTTCCGGGCACCAGCAGTAGGGTTCGTCCTGACGGATAGCCGGAAGGTTGCGTGAGGTAAAGGTGGTTTCCTGTGCCGAAACGGTGAAGTCTTTGCTGACTCCGCCTACACTGCCTCCCTCACGTTCCGTGGCATGGATGGAGGAGTCTCTTTGTTTCACTTGTATGTAGTCCTTTCCCCGCAATTCGATGTTATAGATAAACACATGCGGGATGGTGATCTTATACTGGTTGTAGAGCATCGGGAGTTCTTCCTGCATCATCCAGTTGTCGATGTGTGAAAAATAGTCGGAGTAGAGTTTGTAGTGATATTCGATGACAGTGCCTTCTTTGACAGCGGGCAGAGAGAATTTTATCATTTTATACAGGTTGTTGATCCGCTCGAAAGAGATGGATTCCCGCTTCATGGACGTTTTTATACATTTCCCGTTTTCCATATTGTAGGAGCAGCCTTCTATGTCGCTGGCTCTTTCCTGCCCTTCGTCCCTATCGGTGGGAGAGTAGTAGGGAACGGACACGTCGGCGTATGACACTCCTTGCGGTTTCAGGATTTTGATACGTACCCAATGCTCGGTAGTCAGTTGAAAACCGTCGTGGTAGACGAAGTCACTTTGTCCCTGATGGAAAAGATAAATAGCCGTGGCGGTGGTGTCGGGGGCATAGGAGGTGAGAGATAGTTCTTCTTTGGAAGGTTTTCCGTACTTTAGATTGGGCTCTATGGTGGCTGTTGTGGCTTGTTGCGAGTGGACAGGCGACAGAAATAGTAACAGAAATGCGCAGAGAATAAATAGTTTTCTCATAATTGTGTTTTTGTAGTATGCTCACAAAGATAAAAAAAATAGAGAAAGGTGTATCACCTTTCTCTATTTTAATTTTGTTTTATATATAAAATATATTATACCAAATGTCCGATCCATTCTTCGCGGTCGCCGGGGAGAAGGTCGATAACGGGAACTTCTACCATCGTGTAGCATCCCGGTTGTTGCTTCATGGAAGCGCGTGCCACGCATACCAGTACTTGTGCGGTCAGTGCGGGGTTGTTGATACGCATATTAAATTCGAACAACTGGTTCTGTGTTTTGCCGGATACACCTTTGCGAGTCAGATTTACACCATGACCCATGTCTAGCAGGGCGTCTACACTCGGAACGAGTTTTACGTGTGTTTCATCGTTCACGAAGTAAGGATCTGCTTTGATGGCAGCGGCTACTTCTTCGAATTTATATCCGTCTTTCAGTTCGATGTATACCATGCGGCGGTGGATTCCCGTGCCGGTCGGAATGGTCATGGAAAGGGCAGCTTTCACTCCGTCAATCGCTTTTACGGCTACTGTGTGTCCCATGCTCATACCGGGACCGAAGTTGGTGTAGGTGATGCCTTTCGGAGCAATTGCTTCCAGCATGGTGCGTACGATGGAATCGCTTCCCGGATCCCATCCGGCAGAGATGATCGATACGGCTTTATGTTCTTTGGCGGTAGCATTCAAGGTACGGCGCAGGTCTACGATACCGGTGTGGATATCGAAACTGTCTACCGTGTTAATACCCATCGCCAGATATTCTTTTGCATATTTTTCTACGCTGCGGGTCGGCGTGCAAAGAATAGCTACGTCTACTTCTCCCAGCTCTTTTATGTCCTTCACTACTGCGTAGTTTGCTAACTCTTCCGGTTTGTTCTCTGCTCCTGCACGACGAACGACTCCGGCTATTTCGAAATCAGGTGCCGCCTGAAGCGCTTCAAGTACATAATGTCCAATGTTGCCATAACCAACGATGGCAGCTCTTACTTTTTTCATTCTTTTCTTGGTTTTAATGAACAAATTTCTTTCTTTTGCTTGCAAAAGTAAACAAATTACTACTAACTTTGGTTCATCTGCTTTAATATTTTTATTTTTTTCATATTCTTCATATCTAATGTACAAAAGAATAATCTGTGAAAATCAGTGTAATCTGTGGTGAGAAAGTTTTATCTTTGTCCCTGTTATGATAGAATATATTAGAGGCGAACTTGCCGAACTAAGTCCGGCAACCGCGGTGATCGACTGTAACGGGGTGGGATATGCCGCCAATATATCTTTGAATACCTATTCGGCTATTCAGGGAAAGAAAAGTTGTAAGCTATATATTTATGAGGCGATTCGTGAAGATGCGTATGTGCTCTACGGATTTGCCGAGAAACAGGAACGGGAGATTTTCCTATTATTGATTTCCGTTTCCGGAATCGGGGGGAACACGGCTCGTATGATTCTTTCGGCTCTCTCGCCTGCCGAACTGGTGAACGTAATCAGTACCGAAAATGCGAACATGTTGAAAACGGTGAAAGGCATCGGGCTGAAGACTGCGCAACGCGTGATTGTCGACCTGAAAGATAAGATAAAAACAATGGGTATGTCTGCTGCCGGAGGGGCTTCCGCAGGTTTGTTGTTGCAACCTGCCAATGCGGAAGTGCAGGAAGAGGCGGTGTCTGCATTGACGATGTTAGGCTTTGCTGCTGCACCTTCACAGAAGGTGGTGTTGGCTATCTTGAAGGAGGAGCCGGATGCTCCGGTAGAAAAGGTTATCAAACTGGCTTTGAAACGTTTGTAGTATGAAGCAACAGAAGATATATATGAAAGCATGGCTGGACGCTCATGGTCGTGCAAAAGCAGTGGATACGGATGAATGGTATCTGGATTTCGCTAACCAGCTATTGCCGTTGGTGGCAGATTCTTTTATATACGGTGGGAGAGAGTGGGAGGAAGACCAGAAGCGAGTGGCTTTGACGTGTGCCCTGTATTTGGAAGATTGCGTAGCAGACGGAGGAAATTGGCGTCAGTTTATTCATTGGCACCGGAAAAGCTACGGACGTTATTTGCCTTTTTACGCACTGACGGAGGAATATTTGCCGGACGAAATTAACCGTGAAGATGTTGTTTTCCTTTTGTGGGCGATCAATTCTCCGGTTGGCGATGATTTTGATGGAGTAGAGAACCCGATGGATGCGGATTTGCTGGAGTTTGCGGATACGCTTTACAACCGTTTGGATGCTGCGTTCGAATTGGCTCCTATCAGCGATTATCTGGCAACGGACTGGCTGATGGAAACGGAGCTGATGCAAAAGAAGCGGATGCCTCTGCCGGTAGCTTTGCCGGGAGAAAAGATGCCTACGAACGTAGAACGTTTCCTTGAAGCGAGCAAAGATGAACCGCTTTTATACTTTGACTCTTACGAAGCGCTGAAATTTTTCTTTGTGCAGTCGTTGAAGTGGGAAGATGAAGAGGATTCTTTGTTGCCTGACTTAAAGGAGTTCGGTAACTTTGTGGTTTTTGCCAATCCGAAAGGGTTGTTGATCGGTCCTGATGTAGCCGAATATTTTGCAGACAAACGTAATCCGCTCTACAATGCCGAACTGGCTGAAGAGGAAGCATACGAGCTGTTTTGTGAAGAAGGTTTGTGTCCGTTCGATCTGCTGAAATATGGAATGGAACATGATTTGTTGCCGGAAGCACAGTTCCCGTTTGAGAACGGAAAGGAGTTGTTGCGGGAAAACTGGGATTTTGTGGCTCGCTGGTTTTTGGGTGAGTATTACGAAGGAGAATAGGAATTATAAGAAATAAGTACTGTCTATATAAGTGCTGTCTATGCCAATCAAAAAAAGTAACAATCCTTTTGCCGGAAAGACAAAACCTGCAGTCGGTAAAAAGAAGACGACCGGAAAACGGATCGGAAAATCAAAGCAGGAAAAGGCTAATAATCAGTTGAATAGAAGGATAAAATAAAGGCGTGTAGACCACGCCGTTTTTGGTTATCAGGCTACGCCGTTTGATGATGGCAGACTACGCCTTTTCTCCCTACCAGGAGACGCCCCTTTCTCTCACGCAGAGGATTAAGATTCTTATTATACATTTGACGGGAATAGTTGTCGTTTATGAAAAATAACAACTATTTCCGTCTATTTTATTATTAACCAATGGTTTTTTCTGGTGGATGGCTTTCCTTTTACTAATCGGTAATTTCTTCCTGTGCTTTCCGTTCTTTCTTCTTATTGATGAATCCGATTTTCAGGTTGGCTTCCTCTTTTTCTTTTTTAATCTGTTCCATGGCCGAGAGGATTTGTGCTAATTCGTAAACACCTGCTGCGGCCTGGCGGTCGGTTGGACTCATTGTCGTTTTATAGGTGCGGTCGCCTATATATTCCACACGGATATTTTTGTCTTTATTGAGATTCAGGAATTCGATCACATTTCCGTCTTCCCCTAGTTTGTAGTCAGCTTTTTCTATTTTCTCGTTCATATCCGTTGTCTCGTAGCTGTCTTTGGAGCTTGGAGTTTCTGCAAAACTGCCGTCAGGAGCAATCACTTTCACTTTTGTATGGTGAATATTGCCGGCACCACAGTAGATGGAAGTCATACTCATTATACCTTGCTCGTTCACTTGGAAGCGGAGGTACGAACGGTGCATATTCTTTTCAATGGTCTGTGTAGGCCAGAGGTAGTTGCCGACTTGTTGATATTCGGCATCTTTTTCTAGTTTGAATTTGTCCTTGATGGCATTGAATTCTTCTGTCTTTGCCTGAAAGGCGCTATCCAGGTAAGCAAGCGTTTTTTGCTGTGCCTTTGTTTCAACATCGAGCATCAGTGCCTGTCCCGCCTTACGTGCTTCGAACGCTTTGGGATAGAGAATCTTGATACTGTCAATTTGTAACTTAGCTTCTTCATAGTCGCCACGTTCGTAGGCAGCCTTGGCAACCATCAGTTTTTCATTGGCTTTTTTCTCAAGGCCATTTCCGCAGGCAGCTAATGCCAGCGTACCACAAAAGAGGATAATCAGTTTTTTCATCACAAATTCTATTTACTGGTTTTATTAGCGGCAAAAATACAAATATATCCCTTATTTTTGTAATTTTGTCCCCTCAAAACTTATAACTAAAAAGAATGATAGAGTTGACTCAAGAGGAATTGAAGCAGCATTTTAGCGAACCCATCTTCGGACAGATAGCCGAAACGGCTGATACACTCGGTATGGAGTGTTATGTGGTAGGTGGTTATGTTCGTGATATTTTTCTGCAGCGTCCCTCTAAAGATATAGATGTAGTAGTTGTAGGAAGTGGAATTGCAATGGCGGAAGCCCTTGGAAAACAGTTGGGACGTGGTGCTCATGTTTCTGTTTTCAAGAATTTCGGAACAGCACAAGTAAAATATAGAGGCACGGAAGTAGAGTTTGTTGGTGCACGTAAAGAGTCTTATCAACGGGATTCGCGTAAACCTATTGTTGAAGACGGCACGCTGGAAGACGATCAGAATCGTCGCGATTTCACGATCAATGCTCTGGCCGTATGTCTCAATAAAGCACGTTTTGGCGAATTGGTAGATCCGTTTGGAGGTTTGGAGGATATGAAGGAAAAGACAATCCGCACTCCCCTCGACCCGGATATTACTTTCAGCGATGATCCCTTGCGCATGATGCGTTGCATCCGTTTTGCTACGCAATTGGGTTTTTACATTGACGATGATACTTTCGAATCGCTTTGCCGGAATAAGGAACGGATTGAAATTATATCCCGTGAACGTATTGCGGACGAACTGAATAAGATTATTCTTTCTCCAATCCCCTCAAAAGGATTTATTGATTTGGAGCGTAGCGGTTTGCTGCCGTTGATTTTTCCGGAATTTGCCGCCTTGCAGGGTGTGGAAACACGGAACGGACGTTCTCACAAGGATAATTTTTATCATACGTTGGAAGTGCTGGATAATATCAGCAAGAAGACTGATAACCTTTGGCTGCGTTGGGCTGCTTTGTTGCACGACATTGCCAAACCTGCCACGAAACGTTGGGAACCTAAAGCGGGATGGACGTTCCATAATCATAACTTTATCGGTGAAAAGATGATTCCGCATATCTTCCGCAAGATGAAGTTGCCGATGAATGAGAAGATGAAGTATGTACAAAAGCTAGTCAGCCTGCACATGCGCCCGATCGTTATTGCGGATGATGTCGTGACAGACTCGGCTGTACGCCGTCTGCTCTTTGAAGCGGGTGATGACATTGACGACTTGATGATGCTTTGCGAAGCGGATATTACTTCCAAGAATATGGAACGTAAACAGCGTTTCCTGAATAACTTCCAGTTGGTTCGACAGAAACTGAAGGATTTGGAAGAGAAGGACCGTGTCCGTAATTTCCAGCCACCTGTGAGCGGAGAAGAAATTATGGAGATTTTCGGCTTGGAACCTTGTCGTGAAGTCGGAGTTTTGAAGAGTGCTATTAAAGATGCAATTTTGGATGGAGTGATTCCGAATGAATATGAGGCGGCTCATGCTTTCATGCTGGAACGGGCAAAGAAGATGGGGATGACGCCTATTCGCTGATAGAAGGACGGAACAGATATAAAATCAGGCATCGTAATCCTATAGTATTCAGACACTGATTTATGCGAATCAGTAGTTGAATTGGAGTAAACAAGGCAGTATTGAGTGGGATGCCAAGTGAACGTATAAGCCCCATAGTGATGTCACTATGGGGCTTATTGAATGTCTTTTCCGGCTCACTTGTATTGGCACGTTTCTGTTAGCAATATCTCTTATTGAAATTTCTTATCTTCTTCGAGGAGTTCCTGGCTACATTGCTCCCGTGACAGAGGAGTAAAGAGTTCTATCAGATTTTCTTCGGGATCGCGCAGGTACACGGTACGCATACCCCAATCGGACATATCTGTAGGTTCATTAATAAATGTCACGCCTTTTGCTTTTAGAGCGGCAAAGGTTTCGTCTACGTTATCTACACTGAAGGAGATCATTGATTTTTCGCGCATCCCAACAGGTTGCTGCTTATCTGCATTGCCTGCCGAAGGTGCCATCCAGTCGGATACAAAAAGGGCTAAGCCTTCTATTCCGTCGGCTACTTTAAAGCTGGCGTAGCCGCTGGTTTCATCTCCCCAGACTGGTTCCAATCCGAGTTGTTCGGTGTAGAATTTGAAGCATTTGGCGAAGTCGTTTACTAATAATCTTACATTGCTGAATTTCATTGTTTACTGATTAGTGGTTTGTAATTTATTCCTTATAATCAAAATGCAAATATAATCATTCTATTGGATGGAGTTTCAAAAATCCGTATTTTCCTCAAAACTGCATCGGAATGAATGATAACTTGCTTTCCAACTGCTGATTACTCATTATTTCTTTATCTGTGCGTTTACTGTTTGGGCAATGTCACCGAAAAATGAGGATTCGGAGTATGTTGTTCAAAGATGATAGCCTTCATCTTTTCTACGATATCCGGATGTTGGAGTGCTATGTCATGATCCTCATGAATATCTGTTTTTAGATTATAGAGGAACGGTGTTCCTTTTTTCACTACCATTTTCCAATCATCCATGCGTACGGCAATCTGGTCTGTTTCATCAAACTCCCAATACAGAAAGTCATGTTTCTTTTGCTTATTTTTACCCAGCAGTGTGGGAGCAAAAGAAATCCCATCGAAATAATCGACTTCTTTTTCCTTATTGCGGTATTTCTTTTCGTAGTCTTTGATACCAACAACTTCGCAGAACGTCGGCATTAAATCATAAAATGCACAGATGTGATCGTTTACTTCGCCTGCAGGTATGTGTCCCGGCCAACGGGCGATAAATGGAATACGTATTCCTCCTTCATGACATTGACGTTTCAGTCCGCGTAGTTTTCCGTCTCTGCCGAAGAAAGTAGGATCAGCTCCGCCTTCCTCGTGAGGGCCGTTGTCACTGGAGAAAATAACCAATGTGTTTTCGTCCAGTCCTTTTTCTTTCAGTTTTTTCAAAACTTCGCCCACGTAATAGTCCAGGCGGGTAATCATTCCGGCAAATTGGGCGTGTGTATGCGTGATGGCGTTGTATCGTGAGCCTTCGCTTCCCTTAAATTCTTTATCCGGGTTGAATTTAGCTTTGTATTCATTCAGGATAGAATCTTCCGGCTGAACGAGTTCCGCATGAGGTAAGGTGTAAGTCAATACGCCGAAAAACGGTTGTTTGCCGTCTTGCTGATCCAGCCACTCCAATGCTTTCTGGTGGATCATGTCGGCCGAATATTGCGGACGTTTCAGGTAGTCGGGACCATACATCGGATATTGGATGTTTTCATCCATCACTACACGTACCACTCCGGTGTCACCCAACGCTTTACTATAACGGTTCAGGAAATTGGGATAATAAAGATGAGCCTGAAACTGACAGATATAACCGTAGTATTCGTCTATCCCCCGTTTGTCGGGAGTGGAACAGGAGCCTTCGTAACCTCCGGCCCATTTGCCGAACATACCTGTGGTATAGCCGTTATCTTTCATTATCTCCGGCAGGATTACGTGGTCGGGATCATAAGGGTGTTGCCCCACTATTGAGTATTCTTTATTCTGTCCATATTCCACGATCGGTGCATTTTTCCAGTACTCCTTGTTACCTCGTACTTCACAATGGCCTGAATGTTGTCCTGTCATGAATGAAGCTCTGGAAGGGGCGCTGACGGGACTTCCTGCGTATGCTTGCGTAAAACGCATTCCTTCACCGGCCATGGCGTCTATATGAGGGGTACGGATAAATGGTTGACCGTAGCATCCTAAGTCTCCATATCCCATATCGTCACAAAGGATGAAGAGGATATTGGGCTGGGTATTTTTTTTCTGTCCGTTGGCAGATAGGGTAGATAGGAGCAGGGCACTGCCTATCAACGGGATTGATTGATAATTCATGATATTGTTGTCATTAAAATAAAAGCGTTTCAGTGTTTCATATCTGGAATTATTTCCCGATTAAGTCCTTTCCTTCGCGTACGCTTTGAAGGATACTTTGCAGTTCTGCCACTTTCTCCGGCATATTCTTTGCATAGTTGGTTACCTCTTTCACTTCTTTCATCTTATAAAGCTGGGGTTCTTTAGAGTTTCCGGTTTCTATCTTCGGTCCCCATTGAATCATTTTCGGTCCGTCATTCGGTTCGATGTATTTCCAGTCTTTGGTGCGGACGGAAAGCGTGTGATTGGAAGCCTGCTCTATCACCCACGGGCGGTCTGTCTTTTCTTTACCCAGCCAACTTCCCAGATAGTTGTAACTATCCGGTGCGGTATTCTTAGGCATCGTAGCTTCGGTCAGGGAAGCGAGAGAGGCGAGCCAGTCCACTTGTGAAACCAATAAGTCTGAAGTCATTCCTTTTTTTACTCCTGCAGGCCAGCTGACGATGGCAGGAATACGGGTTCCTCCTTCAAAGGCACTATATTTGTTGCCCCGTAGCGGTCCCGCAGGACTATGACCGTTGAGTAGTTCTTCTGCTTTGTCATCGTATCCGTCGTCTACTACCGGGCCGTTGTCACTTGAAAGAATAATGAGTGTATTTTCTCTTAATCCCAGTTTTTCGAGTGTATTCAGGATTTCACCGACACAATAATCGAACTGTACGATAGCGTCGCCTCTTAATCCCATCGGATTTTTTCCTCTGAAACGGTCGTGAGGAAAGCGGGGCACATGTACGTCATTGGTGGCAAAGTAGAGAAAGAAAGGTTTGTTTTGGTTTTCCTCGATGAATTGAATGGCGTGTGTGGTAAGTGAATCAGCAATGTTTTCGTCTTTCCAGAGTGCCTTTCCACCGCCTTTCATAAAACCGATGCGTGAAATTCCATTAACGATCGACATGTCGTGACCGTGACTTGGCTTGAGGTTATAAAGTAATTCAGGATTACTTTTTCCGGTTGGTTCACCCTCGAAGTTCTTTTGATAACTGACTTCGATGGGAGCACTCGGATCATAGTTGGCTACTTTCCCGTTTTCGATGTATACACAGGGTACACGGTCGGCTGTGGCTGCCATAATGTAATGATAGTCGAAACCTAAATCGCCCAGTGCGCACGGTAACGGAGCATTCCAGTCTTGAGTGGCGGTTTGATCTCCGAGTCCCAGATGCCATTTGCCTACTGCGGCAGTGGTGTAACCGACACTTTTGAACATATCTGCCATGGTGTATTGTTCGGGACGGATAATCATTCCGGCATTTCCTGCCGCTACATCCGTTCCTTCTTTGCGCCATGCGTATTCTCCGGTTAGCATGGAGTAGCGGGAAGGGGTGCTGGTGGCGGCTGTTGCATGAGCATTGGTGAAAAGGATTCCCGATTTTGCCAGTCGGTTGACGTTGGGTGTCTGTACGTTTTTAGCTCCGTAACATTCCAGATCGCCGTAGCCGAGATCGTCAGCGTAGATAAATACAACGTTGGGTGTTTTTGACTTTGTCGGTGTGGTGTTTTCCGGTGCTTTGTTGGCGGCTGTTGCAGCGCAGGCAACAGAGGATACAAGGGTTAGAATGAAAGGTTGTTTCATTGGTTTTGGGGGTTAAGTGTGTTATTATTAGTAGAAAAAGATGTGCCTGTTCTTTGCCGGACACATCTTTTTCATCGTCTGTTTAACTTAATTCAATGATTTCTTCATTGCAGTTCGTCAGTTTTTCTATTCCTTCGTTGGTCACTACCCAAGAGTTCTCGATACCTACGGGACCTACATCCGGAATAACGATTTTCGGTTCGAGGGCAAAGACCATACCCGGTTCTAATTGTTGCTTTATGCGGGGAGCCAGTACCGGAGCTTCGTTAATTTCAAGCCCGATGCCGTGACCGATAAATTTGGCTTGTTGTCCTGTTCCCATAAATTTGTCGGCAAATCCGGCTGCTTTGACCACTTCGACTGCTGTGTCGTAAAGCACTTCACAGGCAATACCCGGTCTGGCAATGGAAGCAATTTTTTCCTGGATATCCAGACAAACCTGATGGGCGGTGTAAGCTTCTTCGGGCAGTTTGCCGATGGAGAATACACGGCTCATATCGTTCATGTAACCGTTGAAGTTGCCACCTAAGTCCACCATAACGCTTTGTCCCTCTTTTAACGGAGTTTTATTTGCTCCTCCCGGCAAGGCAGGATCAAGTCCCTGACCGCCTAAGGCAAAATCATAAGGAGAGGGGTAACCGGCATTATCTCCGGTCAGTACGCTACCCATGAATATTTCCATACTGCGTCCGAATACCCGGAAAATTCCGAGGCAACCTTGCAGGCGCATCAGGCGTTCTATTTCGATGGAAAATTCAATGTCCGTCATACCGGGACGATAAACACCAGGAATCTGCTCATAAGCCTTTGCATGAGCAATGCCGGAGCGGCGGAACATTTCAATTTCTACAGGTGTTTTCACGCTGCGTGCCTGGCGAATCAACGGGGTACCATTTACCACTTCCGCTTCCGGGAAGAGACCGGCCAGACGACAATATTCCGTATAAGGAAGTTCGTCACCTTCTAACATCAGTTTGGTTGGCATCGGTAATCCTTGTTCTTTCAGCAGATCAACAATTTGTTCCGGTTTGCGGATAGAGAATGAGTGCTCTCCTGTGATGTTATTAGGACGTTTAAAAAATAATAGTGCAGGCGAATGAAGGGGGAGGTAAAGATAGCCACTGACTACACAGCCATACGTGTAAATTAAATTTGCATTACACGTGATAAGTGCGGCGTCAATGCCCTGCGACACCATCAGACTGCGAATTTTGTCACGGCGAAATTTCAATTCGGGTTGTAGCATTTTTTATTTATTACTTGATTATTAATTACAAAACCAATAATGGTAAATTATTAGTTGTGAGTTGTTTATCGCATATAACAAATTCACAAACTATTATTTAACCTATCATGCTACAAAGATAATTAATTCCAGCGAAAATAATGTTAATCTCAAAAAAATAGCGCTACCCGCGTCCTGTCACAGGAGACGAGCAGCGCAAACCACAAATACAAATACAACTAAACAAAGTCCTTAAATAAATTGAGAATTAAAAATTGAGAATTGAAAAATAAATGTTTTGTTGACTAACATAGTCCACTACCAAACTCTTTTATTTTTTAATTTTTAATTCTCAATTTTCAATTTAAACAACGCCTTGTCCCATCATTGCGTGAGCTACTTTCATAAATCCGGCAATGTTGGCACCCTTCACATAATTAATGTAACCGTCGGGTTCCGTGCCGTACTTCACGCATTGTGCATGGATGCCGTGCATGATTGCATGGAGTTTTTCGTCCACTTCGGCAGCACTCCAGCTAAGGTGCATTGCGTTTTGAGACATTTCCAGACCGGAAGTGGCTACACCACCTGCGTTGACCGCTTTACCCGGAGCATACATCGTCTTATGTTCAATGAAAAGATCGATAGCTTCAGGGGTACATCCCATGTTGGAAATTTCTCCGACGCAAAGTACGTCATTTTTTATGAGATTTTGAGCATCTTCTCCATTTAATTCGTTCTGGGTGGCGCAAGGAAGTGCGATGTCCGCTTTCACTTCCCACGGGCGTTTTCCTTCTACGAAGGTTGCGTTCGGATATTGTTCAGCATAAGGAGCCACAATATCGTTGCCCGAAGAACGAAGTTCAAGCATATAGTCAATTTTTTCACCGCTGATACCATCCGGGTCGTAGATATATCCGTCCGGACCGGAAATTGTAATCACTTTTGCACCCAGTTCGGTAGCTTTAGTAGCTGCTCCCCAGGCAACGTTGCCGAAACCGGAGATTGCCACTGTCTTACCTTTTATATCGATCCCTTTTGCCTGAAGCATCTGGTTGACAAAATACAGTCCTCCGAAACCAGTAGCTTCCGGACGAATCAATGAACCGCCGAATTCCAATCCTTTGCCGGTGAATGTACCGGTAAATTCACGAGTCAGTTTCTTATACATGCCGAACATATAGCCCACTTCACGTCCTCCTACGCCGATGTCACCGGCAGGCACATCCATGTCCGGTCCGAGATGACGCCACAACTCCAGCATAAATGCCTGGCAGAAACGCATGATTTCAGCATCGCTCTTACCGCGTGGAGAGAAATCGGAACCGCCTTTACCGCCACCCATAGGCAGGGTAGTCAGTGCATTCTTGAATGTTTGTTCGAAGCCGAGGAACTTCAAAATGGAAAGATTAACGGATGCATGGAAACGAATACCACCTTTATATGGGCCTATCGCATTATTGAATTGTACACGATAGCCGAGATTGGTCTGTACCTCGCCTCTATCGTCCACCCATGTCACACGGAAAGTGAAGATACGGTCAGGTTCTACCAATCTTTCTATGATTTTAGCTTTTTCAAATTCTGGATGTTGATTGTATATATCTTCGATAGAAAGAAGAACTTCCTTCACTGCCTGAAGATATTCAGATTCACCGGGATGCTTAGCCTCCAAAGAGGACATGATTTTCTGGATGTTCATGATACTATATTTTAAAAGGTTAATTCTGATAAAATGTCAACTAACTCACTGCAAATATAGGAAAATTTTTCAGATGTGATTGATTTTATGCCATTATTTTGATTAAATAATGATAAAATGATAGTAGAAAAAAGCATTAGGTATAAAGTATTAAGTGGTAGGCTACGCTGCAAACCGCATGAGCTCATACTTAATACTCTATACCTAATATTTAATGTAAGTATTAAGTGCTCATACTTAATACCTGAATTTAATACTTTGTACTTTTTACTTCTTAAAATCCGGCTTCATGTCCAAATTGTACATGATGAAACCGTAGATGTCTGCTTGTTCTTCAAGTACTTTTGCCATCGGTTTGCCTGCACCGTGACCTGCTTTGCTGTCGATGCGGATCAGTGTCGGGTTTGTACCGTCGTTGTCTGCTTGCAGCGTAGCGGCAAACTTGAATGAATGGGCGGGAACCACACGGTCGTCATGGTCGGCAGTGGTTACCAGTGTTGCCGGATATTTTGTGCCCGGTTTCAGGTTGTGCAATGGAGAATAGCCTTTGAGGTATTCAAACATTTCTTTGCTGTCTTCGCTTGTTCCGTAATCGCTTGCCCAGTTCCAACCGATAGTAAATTTATGATAGCGAAGCATATCCATCACGCCTACCTGCGGAATTGCTACACGGAACAGGTCCGGACGCTGTGTCATGCAGGCACCTACCAGCAGACCGCCATTGGAGCCACCTACAATGGCGATTTTATCTTTATTCGTATATTTTTCGTTGATAAGATATTCGGCAGCAGAAATGAAGTCGTCGAATACATTCTGCTTCTGCATCTTAGTTCCGGCTACGTGCCAGTCTTCACCATATTCGCTGCCACCACGCAGGTTGACTTGTGCGTAGATACCGCCATTTTCGAGGAATGGGATGCGCATTGCACTGAAACCCGGGTTGAGGCTGATGCCGAAACCACCGTATCCGTAGAGGAATACAGGATTTTTGCCGTCTTTCTTCAGATCTTTCTTATAGGTAAGGAACATCGGAACTTTTACACCGTCTTTGCTGGCAAAGAATACTTGTTCCGTCACAAAATCATCCGAGTTGAACTGTACTTTCGGTGCACGGTATAGTTCGTAGGTGTTCTGGTCCATATCATATTTATAAGTGGCACCCGGAATGGTGAATGAAGTGAATCCGAAGAAACATTCTTTATCGTCTTTGTTGCCGCTAAAGCCTACCGAACCGAGTGAAGGCAGTTGGATTTCCTGAATCTGCTTGCCGTCGAGGCCGTAAACGTATGCATGGTTCGAAGCATCTTTGTCGTAAGTAAGGAACAGTTTGCCACCGATCACTTCTGCATTTGAAAGAACGGCTTCCGATTCGGGAACGAGTTCTTTCCAGTCTTCCAGTTTCGGACGGTTGATGTCGGCTACCATGATCCGGTTTTTCGGTGCACCATAGTTAGTATAAATATAAATCTGGTCGCCGATCACTTCAATCGGGTAGTATTGGTAGTCGAGGTCGGTAGTCAGTTGGATAAAAGGAGAATTCGGCTTTTTTAGGTCCCTTATAAATAAGTTGTTGCCTCTTCCGGCACCGGATTCTGTGAGGAAGAGAATACGTTCGTCTTCGCTGGTGCTGGCTGTATAGAAACGTTTCGGATAAGCCGGATTCTGATAAATCAGTTTATCTTTCGATTGCGGTTCACCTATTTTGTGATAATAGATTTTGTGCTTTTCGTTTACGTTGGAGAATTCTTTTCCTTTGGCGGGAGCATCGTAGGCGCTGTAGTAGAATCCGTCTCCTTGCCAGGCGGCACCGGTAAATTTGGCCCATTCGATGTGGTCTTCCAATAACTTGCCACTTTCAGTGTCCATGACAAATATTTCAGACCAATCCGATCCGCTGCGTGAGATACTGTAAGCGGTATATTTGCCGTCGTTTGAGAAGTAAAGACCGGTCAGTGCCACTGTGCCATCGTCCGAGAGCTTGTTCGGGTCGAGGAAAACGCGAGGCTCGCCGTCCAGTGAATCCTGTACGTAGAATACACTCTGGTTTTGCAGGCCGTCATTTTTACTGAAGTAATATTTGCCATGTTTCTTGATTGGCGCACTGATTTTCTCGTAATCGGCCAGTGTGGTCAATCGTTTCAACAAGTTTTCCCGGAATGGAATCTGACTTAGATACTCATTCGTTACTTTGTTTTGTGCTTCTACCCAGGCAGTAGTAGCTGCACTGGTGTCATTTTCCAGCCATCTGTAAGGGTCGGGAACTTGTGTACCGAAGTACACATCTACGGTGTCTACCTTTGCCGTCTCGGGGTAGACAAGCTTTTTCTGTTGGGGAGCGCATGACATCACCATGATTCCACTCATTAATAAAGTTACTTTTTTCATGTGAATAAAAAGTCTTTTTGAATAAACTTAAAGTTACAAATCTACAAAATAATAAGAGATAAACAAGTAAACTTTATAAAGAAGATGGTGGAAAATGAGATTTAAAGAATTAACTTTGCAAAATGTGATTCTGCAGATAGACGATTTGAAATAAGAAAGGAGAATGACTTTATGCTTAGTAAATATAAATTAAACCAGCTTTACTTCAAAGATACACAATTCGCTAACTTGATGACAAGGCGGATTTTTAACGTGTTATTAATCGCTAATCCTTACGATGCTTTCATGTTGGAAGATGACGGGCGCATTGATGAGAAGATTTTCAATGAATACACTTCTTTGTCTCTGCGCTATCCACCTCGTTTCTCGCAGGTATCTACGGAGGAGGAAGCACTGTCACAGTTGGAAAATATGTCGTTCGACCTGGTGATTTGTATGCCGAGCACGGGGGATAATGATAGTTTCGATATCGGCCGTCACATCAAAGAGAAATACGAGCATATTCCTATCGTCATACTGACTCCTTTTAGCCATGGTATTACCAAACGGATTATCAATGAAGATTTAAGTGCGTTCGAATATGTGTTCTGCTGGTTGGGTAATACCGACCTGTTGGTGTCTATCATTAAGTTGATAGAGGACAAGATGAATCTGGAACACGATGTACAGGAGGTCGGTGTGCAGCTGATTCTTTTGGTGGAAGATGGCATTCGTTTCTATTCTTCCATTTTGCCGAATCTGTATAAGTTCGTGTTGAAGCAGAGTCAGGAATTCTCTACCGAAGCCTTGAATGCACACCAGCGTACGCTCCGTATGCGCGGACGTCCTAAAATAGTGTTGGCACGTACGTATCAGGAGGCGATGGAGATCTATCATAAGTATCAGAATAATATATTGGGGGTAATCACTGACGTCCGTTTCCCGAAAGTGGAACGGGGAGAGAAAGACGGTCTGGCAGGTATCAAGCTGTGTGCGGAGATACGTAAGAATGATCCGTTTGTTCCTTTGATAATCCAGTCTTCCGAATCTGAAAATTCGTCTTATGCAGCCAAGTATGGTGCCAGCTTTATCGACAAGAACTCCAAGAAGATGGACGTTGATTTGCGCCGTATCGTCTCCGATAATTTTGGTTTTGGTGATTTTATTTTCCGGAATCCGGATACCGGGGAGGAGATTGCCCGCGTCCGGAATTTGAAGGAGCTGCAAAATATTCTTTTTGCCGTACCTGCGGAATCTTTCTTATATCATATCAGCAGGAATCACGTGTCGCGTTGGTTTTATTCGCGTGCCATGTTCCCGGTGGCTGAATTCTTGAAACCGATAACCTGGAATAGTCTTCAGGATGTGGATGCTCACCGTAAAATCATCTTTGAGGCGATTGTGAAGTATCGTAAGATGAAGAACCAGGGAGTTGTGGCGGTCTTTAAGCGCGACCGCTTCGACCGTTATTCTAACTTTGCCCGTATCGGGGACGGCTCTCTCGGAGGAAAAGGACGTGGACTGGCATTTATTGATAATATGGTGAAGCGTCATCCGGAGTTTGACGAGTTTGAAAATGCACGTATTGCTATTCCGAAAACAGTGGTGCTTTGCACGGATGTCTTTGATGAGTTCATGGACACCAATAATCTGTATCAGATTGCACTGTCGGATGCGGATGATGATACGATTTTGAAATACTTTTTGAAGGCTAAATTGCCGGACCGGTTGGTAGAGGACTTTTTCACTTTCTTCGATGTCGTGAAGTCTCCGATTGCCATTCGGTCTTCTTCCTTGTTGGAGGACTCACATTATCAGCCGTTTGCAGGAATTTACAACACCTACATGATTCCTTATCTGGACGACCGCTATGAAATGTTGCGGATGCTTTCCGATGCCATCAAAGGGGTGTATGCTTCGGTTTATTTCCGTGACAGCAAAGCGTATATGCAAGCTACGTCGAATGTAATCGATCAGGAGAAAATGGCTGTTATCTTACAGGAAGTAGTTGGCAATCAGTATGGTGACCGTTATTATCCTTCCATGTCCGGTGTGGCACGCTCGCTCAATTATTATCCGTTGGGGAATGAAAAGGCAGAAGAGGGAACGGTGAATCTGGCTTTGGGATTAGGAAAATATATTGTTGACGGTGGCATGACCCTTCGTTTTTCTCCTTATCATCCTAATCAGGTGTTACAGACCAGCGAAATGGAAATTGCTCTCAAGGAGACTCAAACCCGTTTCTATGCATTGGATTTGAAAAATGCCGGACATGATTTTTCTATCGACGATGGTTTTAATTTGCTGAAACTTCATGTCAAAGAGGCAGAAAGTGACGGTGCTCTGCGTTATATTGCTTCTACCTACGATCCGTACGATCAGATCATTCGTGATGGTTTATATCCGGGAGGACGTAAGGTGATTACTTTTGCTAATATCCTGCAACATGATGTTTTCCCGTTAGCTCGTATTCTGCAGTTAGTATTGAAATATGGTGAACAGGAGATGCGCCGTCCGGTTGAAATTGAATTTGCAGCAACGTTAAGTCGCGAACATGATAAATCCGGAACTTTCTATCTGTTGCAGATCCGTCCTATCGTAGACAGCAAAGAAATGCTGGACGAGGATTTGAACGAGATTCCTGATGAAGATGTGATTCTCCGTTCGTATAATTCGTTGGGACACGGTATTATGAATGAGGTATATGATGTGGTTTATGTAAAAACCGACAATTATAGTGCTTCCAATAATCAGACGATTGCCTGGGAGATAGAAAAGATCAATCAACAGTTCCTGAACGAAGGAAAGAACTATGTATTAGTTGGCCCGGGACGTTGGGGAAGTAGTGATACATGGCTTGGTATTCCGGTGAAGTGGCCTCATATTTCGGCTGCCCGTGTGATTGTGGAAGCCGGTCTGACTAATTATCGGGTAGATCCCAGTCAGGGGACACACTTTTTCCAGAACCTGACTTCTTTCGGGGTGGGATATTTCACGATCAACGCCTTTATGAATGATGGAGTTTATAATCAGGATTTCCTCAATGCACAACCAGCAGTGCAGGAAACGAACTATCTCCGTCATGTTCGTTTTGAAAAGCCTGTGATAGTCAAGATGGACGGCAAGAAGAAGCTGGGAGTAGTCTTGATGCCAGGTGTCGATAAATAAGCTTTATTAACGTTTGGTCTATTACATAATGAAGTTCTGTTTTTCATCTGAAAGACAGAACTTCTATGTTATATCTCTTAAAAATGTTTCATTTTTCATATTCCAGGCCTTAATTGTGGTCTTCTTTTCATATTTGAAAATAAAACTTTCTTTAGATACTTTATTATAAAGAAATAAAACTGTATTTTTGCGGCCAGTTTACAAGATAGCACCTGTATATTAGGTATTTAAGCTTATCTTTGATTTCAGAGAGAGGGACTCCGTATTATTTAAAGGCGTATTTAATTCGGTATGAAGGGTATTTTGAAGTTTATTTTATTTTTAGAGATTGTATTGTTGTGCAGTTGTGTAAACGATGAAAAGCGTTCGGGTGCCTTTGGCGGAATGAGCTTGCATCTATCCGCAAATTCTTCGGTGACAGATGTTGCGACACGCTCAAGTGAGGAAGTACTGCCTTCCATACAAGATTTCTCTATTTCTGTGTTGCAAGGTGACAAAGTGCAGGCTTCCTGGGATAAGTTGAGTGACTATGATGAAGACACTACTTTTCCGGTAGGAAGTTATACCTTGAAAGCTTTCTATGGTGACATTGAGAAGGAAGGCTTTGATTCTCCTTATTATGAGGGTACTACCGATTTTAACATCCGTGGTGGCGAGACTACTCCCGTAGAAACTACTTGTAAGTTGGCCAATACTAAAATAAGTATTGAATACACGGATGATTTCAAACAGTATTTTAAGACTTATTCTTCTACCGTACAGGCAGAGTTGGGAAGTGAAGTTTCTTTTTCGTCCGGAGAAACACGTGCTGCTTTTGTGAAGCCGGGTAGAATTTCAGTAAAACTGACTTTCACGAAAGTGAATGGCGGACTAAGTCCGACTACTATTGAAGTGGCTACCATTGAGGAGGCGTTAGCTCAACATCATTATCATTTGCAAATGAATGTGGACGCTGGTAAAGCCATGTTGAGCATTGTTTTTGACCGTGTAACGGAAGTCAGACCCATTACTTTGGATATTTCGGATAAAGCATTGAATATTAAACCTCCTTATTTTACATTGACCGGATTTGAGAAAACAAGTAATGATGGTAATCAGTGGGACGGTAATCCGATTGAATCGAATCAGTTATCGGCTTTGTTGACTTCTTTGGGCGGTTTTACGAAATGTATTCTTAGAACTACTTCTCCTAATTTACCCGATTGGCCGGAGGAAGGATTTAATCTGGCGGCACTTACTCCTGAAGATCAAGCATTGTTGGACAAATCAGGTGTGAAGTTGATTGGCTTTGGTATTAATCAGGATCAGATGGGTATTATTAATTTTACTGGTTTGATTCCTAATCTGAATATCACGGATAATAATGATACTCATTTATTCTATTTGAGTGCCACCAGTACTTATGGTAAGCAAAGTGAAGATTATGTGTTGAATATAACAACGCCTAAGAACTTTATGTTGCTGCCTACGGAGCCTGTGAAGATGAAGAGTAAAGAAGTGACGATTCCGGTGAAACTGAAAGAAGGCAATCCGCAGAATATTAAACTTTATTATCGTTATTATGGTGTGATGACTTTGATTAACAATACGGTTATCACTCCGATAGAAGGAAAAGAAGGATATTACAATATAAAAGCAAGTGGTATTGATATGGGAGTTGTAGCCAAAGACTTCCAGGCTGAATATAATGGTTTGAAATCAGCCATCGTTTCCGTAGCTGTTATTATACCTTCTTATAGTGTTATCCTCGAACCGTTTGATGTGTGGTCATACACGGCTGAAATGACGATTATACCTGAATATGCCGAAGATATGTCTAATGTGATGAGTGCTATTGAAGCATATATTTCTTTGAATGGAAGTACGTGGACGAAAGTGGATGCCAAAGATTTGAAACTGGATGTAACCACTGGAAAGGCTGTCATTTCAGGACTTACTCCGGGAACTACTTATTATTTCAGAACGACTTGTGATGATGGTACGACTTATTCAATTCCTGTTATGCAGGCAACAGAGAGTGTAATACAGCTTCCGGATTTCACGCAGGGATGGGGTAAGACAATCTTTAGTGGAACTATTAATAAAGGAGGAAAGTATACTCATGGTGCTTTTGGAACTTATAAATTTGATACAACAGATTTGACTGTTTTTGATTTAGATGGAAATGGGGCTTGGGTTACTGTTAATCAGAAAACTGTACCAACTAGTGGCAATCTAAATTCTTGGTATATGGTTCCTTCTAGCATCAAACAAAATAATGGTGTTTTAATGTACAATGTTGCATGGACCATGACTTCAGCAGATCCTCCAGGGAAGAGTGCTTTGTTTGGAAATAGTTTAACTGATCTTACGCCTCCTACGCATGGTCATCGTTCTGCCGGTAAGCTTTTCCTGGGAAGTTATAGTTATAACCATTCTACTAATGTAGAAGTCTATAATGAAGGTATATCCTTCACTTCTCGTCCGATAAAGCTAAAAGGCACTTATACTTATGTAGCTAATAACGATCAGGGCGGCATTGTAACTGTAATAGTAGAAAATCGCGAAGGAGGACAAACATTAAAGCTGGCCGAAGGTAGTGAAGTCTTAACAGCGACGAGTTCTCAAAAGGACTTCACGGTGGACTTAACTTATAATACGATGTTTGAGAAAAAAGCGACTCATTTAAGAGTGATGTTTGCCTCTTCTTCCAATGCTTCAAACACTCAAAGTGTTGAAGACAGTAAGATTAAAACAACGGATAATAAGGGTGAAGCTGTTTCTACTGGTAGTGAATTGTATATAGATAAAAATATAATATTAGAATATAAGTAATGAGTAATATGAAAGCAATAAAAAAACTCGTTTTTATATGTTTGGCAAGCATCTTAGGTTTATGTAGTGCTTGTATGAATGATAACCCTGATTTTGGAAGGGACGACGAAGGAACCGGGAATACAAATCAAGGCGAAGGACAGGTAAGACTTGCGGGAACAAGTGTTTCTGTTTCTGTGGATGTGCTGTCACGTGCGGACGGTAAAGCAATCAATACAGATGATTATATCATTCGGATTTATTCAACTGATAATAGTTTATTGGTAAAGGAATATACAAGATATAGAGATATGCCGGAGATCTTAACCTTGAATGTGGGTAACTATAAGATTGAAGCATTATCACATGACGTAAAACCTGCTGAATGGGAAAAACCTTTCTATAAAGGAACCCAAACTTTTACAATAAAGAAAGATGAGGTTACATCGGTTGATGTAATTAAATGCTTCTTGCAGAATATAATGGTGACAGTCGATCTCAATGATGATTTGAAGCAGAAAGTAGGTGGTGACCAATCCATTACAATAAAAGTCGGTACAGGTGAACTGACTTTTAATAATAACGATATTGGAAGTGGACGTGCCGGATTCTTTGAAGCTGCCGAAGTAAGCAATATCATTATTGTTCATTTTCAGGGAACGGTAGATGGGGAATGGACAGAAGAGCAAACCAGTTTCAGCAATGTGAAAGGTGGAGAGCACCGGAACATTGTGTTTAATCTGGAGATACCTTCAGTGGGTGACATGGGATTAAGCGTAAAGCTGGATGCAGTATGTAAGAAAGTGGATTTGCTTGCTTGGGCCGATCCGGGAGCGGAAGATATATTACCGGAAGATCCACCTGTAAATCCTGGTACAAGTGCACCGACAATCGTAGGACAAGGTTTCAATATAATGGATGAGATAGAAGTAGAAAAAGACGAAACCAAAACTATTATTGTTAATATCACGGCAGATAATGGTATTCAAAATTTGAAAGTGAAGATTGATTCGGAGACTTTGACGCCTGAAATTCTGAAGTCGGTAGGCTTGTCTTCCGAATTTGATTTGGCACACCCTGCAAATGCAGATTTGGAGAAAGCATTGAAGAGCTTAGGTTTCCCGGTGAGCAGTGAAGTGATCGGAGTGAAATATTTGGTGTTTGATATTACACAGTTTACGCCGCTACTCGGATTGTATGGACTTGCTTCTCATAATTTTATTATTACCGTTGTCGATCAGGCAAATAATACCAGAACAGCTACTTTAGCATTGAAATCAATAGCAAAGAAAACAGAATGAAAAAACTGATACATATATTAGTTATAGCTTTCATTGTTGGACTTGTTTGTGTCTCCTGCCGTGAAAGTGACCTGACAAATAATGGAGAGGGCGCATTATCTTTGAAGATAGGTGTTCAACGTGAATTACCCACTGTTTCTGCCGGAAAGACGAGAGCTACGCTTACCGATGAAGAATTGCTTCAGAAGTGTAAAGTGTATATCCGTAGCGCGGAGGGCTTGGTGCGTAAATTCGCCACTTTGGATGAAATGCCGGAACAAATACTGTTAGTTCCCGACAATTATAAAGCGGAAGTTACTGCGGGTGATTCCGTAGCTGCATCTTTTACCGATTCTTATTTCAAGGGGACGAAAGAGTTTACAATTTCAAAAGGGACGGCTATTTCGGAATCAGTAGTGTGTGGCATTCGCAATACAGTAGTCAGTCTGGCTCTGTCTGACGAATTACAGGAGGCATTTCCTACTTATAAAATTACGGTGAGTAACCGATTGGGGACCTTGGAATATACACAGGATAATATATCCCAATTAGGATATTTTATGCTGTTGGATGATGAAAACCAATTAAGATGGAATCTTGTTGGGCAACTTAACGGCAGTGAAACAGAAATAACCAAAAGTGGAGTTATTAATTTGGTGCGGAAAGCAACCAGATATGATTTGACTTTTAGTAATTCTTCCTCTGAAGTGGGTGGTGGCATGATTTCTGTAAATGTGGTTGAGACAGCTTTAACGACGGATGAGAAAGTAGATATACTGGCACGTCCTGTTATTAAGATAATCGAGAATGATCAGATTTATGAGTTGGATAATGCAGTTTATCGTGCGCAATTCGACAAGGAAACACCTATTGTTGTGCGGATGGCTGCCAGTGTGCCTTTTACTGAACTGAAAGTGACGAGTGCGGATTTTGCACGGTTGGGAATTACCCATTTTTCTTCTTTCGATTTGATGGAATTGACTGAAGTTCAGATAAGAGAACTGGATAATCTTGGATTTAGTATCCAATTTAATGCGGATATGACAAAGGTTCAGTTTGCATTTAAGGAAAACTTGAGAGAGATAATGACTAATTCGATTGACGACGGTAATAACACCTATCGATTTGACATTGAAGTAAGGGACCGGAATGGAAAAGATAGAGCAAAAACGTTGACGGTTATCGCTACAGATGCTTTGGTTGCTACCGAGGATATTGCTACACAGAACGATGTTTGGTCAACAAAAGCCACTCTGTATGGTAGTCTGGTTGCTTCAGTTACAGAAATGAATTTCCGTTACCGGGCGCTTGGTTCCAATGATTGGATGTATTCGAATCAGGCTGTGTTGAATAATAAAATATTTACGAGTCAAATAACCGGACTTGAACCTGGTATAACCTATGAATATCAGGCAATGGCTGGTACTGTTGCAGCGAAAGAAACAAAACAATTCACTACAGAAGCTCCTGTGCAATTACCAAATGCCGGGTTTGAAGACTGGCATGGAAGTTATCCTCTTTATATTTATAAGAGTGGTGGAGAAATGTTCTGGGATAGTGGTAATACGGGTTCTGCTACATTGAATAAGAATGTGACAACGTATGATGCAACCATTAAGCACAGCGGGAATTATTCTGCAAAATTACAGTCTCAATATGTGGCTCTTTTTGGAATTGGTGCTTTTGCTGCCGGAAATGTATTTGTCGGGAAGTTCCTGAAAATAGATGGAACAGACGGTATCTTACGGTTTGGACGTCCTTTCACTTCACGTCCATCGAAATTGGTGCTTTATTATAGATATGTAGCTGGTACGGTGGACTATTCAACATTGAGCGAGTTGCCGAAAAACAGTAAAGACATGGGCTCTATTTATATAGCATTGGGTGACTGGCCACATCAGACTTTTGAAGGAGAAACGGATATACCGGTACTTGTTAAGACAAAGCCTGCTGACAGGCAGCTTTTTGATTCAAATTCTTCGAATGTGATAGGTTATGGAGAGTGTATTCTTAAAGAGTCGACGGAGGGTGAAGGATTGATTAAACTGGAGATCCCGATTAACTATCGCTCTAACCGTAAACCGACTGATATTATTTTAGTGGGTAGTGCAAGTAGATATGGAGATTATTTTACCGGAAGTACGGGCAGTACTTTGTGGCTTGATGATTTGGAATTAATTTATGAATAAGCAAAGTATGAATTACTTTATCAAAACTTCATTCCTGATAATCTTGGGAATAATTGTTGGAACGACGCAAACATGCGCGCAACAGGAGTTCAAACGGAATATAGAAATGAGAACTTTCATTCCTAAGGGACAATGGATTGTGGGTAGTTCAGTTTCTTATTCTCAATACTCAAATGATAACTATCAGTTTCTGGTGATAGAGAATTTGAGTGGGGAAGGGTATGCTTTTAAAGTGAGTCCGGTATTGTGTTATGCTTTTAAGGATAATGTAGCTGCAGGTGGACGTTTTATGTATAGCCGGACGTATACCAAGCTAAATAATATCAGTGTAAATATTGATGAAGATACCAACTTTGATATTAGTAACCTGTATGAATTGAAGAACTCTTATTCGGGAATTGCTGTTTTGAGAAATTACATCAATTTAGGTACTAGCAAGCGTTTTGCATTATTCAATGAAGTGCAGTTAGAGTTGGGAGGTTCTGTTTCAAAAGTGGTGAACGGTAAAGGGGATGACCTGACAGGAGTATATCAGACTTCTTTGGATGCAAGTGTTGGTTTGAGTCCAGGTTTGGTTGCCTTTATCAATAATTATACGGCAGTGGAAGTAAGCATTGGTGTGTTGGGACTGAATGTCAGTCGAACCCATCAAGTGACGGACCGGATTTACGAAAGCAACCGTTCGTCGATGAGTGCCAATTTTAAAATTAATCTTTTCAGTATAGGACTGGGAATAGCTTTTTACCTTTAAAAAACAAGACGAATGTATAAACGGTTATTGGTAACAGTACTGGTGTCTGTATTCGTTTTCTCTTTGTGGGGAAAGACGGAAACGGTTTGTCAATCGTTGGAGGTAGAAGATTCTGTCCCCGTTTTTCAGAAGGATACGCTACCAGTAAAAGGGAGCTTGGACTTCCTGCGAATCAAACGTATCGGACGTTATGATCGTGGAATCATGAACTATCGTTTCATTCCTAAAGGGAAGTGGATCTCTGGTTTCACAATGTCATACTGGGATTATAATAGTGCGGATAATAAACTGCTGTTTGCCTATTTTGATAATTTTGATTGTAATGGGCGTAATCTGAATTTTTCTGTATATGGAGGCTATGCTGTCCGTGATAATATGGTGTTGGGATTGAAGTTCGGATACCGGAATATGCGGGGAGCCTTGAATAATATCACGCTGAAAATTGATGATGATGTCGATTTCTCTTTGAAAGATTTAAAGTTGGAACAAAATTTGTATAACGTGTCGTTCTTTCATCGCTCTTATGTAGGTTTGGATGCCGGTAAACGATTTGGATTGTTCAATGAGACTGCTTTGACGTTCAATTTTGGAAAGTCTAAATTCGACCGTGGTGTAGAAGAAAATCTGGTTAATACTCAAACAGATATATTTGAGGTGCAATTGGGAATAAATCCGGGATTGGCTGTTTTTATCATGCAAAATGTAAGTATTGAATGTTCGCTCGGAATAGCCGGCATTCGTTACAGGCAGGAAAAACAGAAAAATAATCTGGGAGAGACGGGAAAACGGATGACGGGTGGATCTAACTTTAGGGTGAATCCTTTCAATATTAGTTTAGGATTGACGATTTGCTTATGATTTTATGAGACATAGAAAAAAATACATATTACTGTTCCTGCTTCTGGTTGTATGTGCCGGCTTGGTATTCTTTTATGGAATAAAAAGTGAGGGACAGGAAGACAAACAGGAGGTATTGTCATCAGTAGAGGATACTCATCAGGTACCTGAAGCTGCTGTGGACTCTGCCCGCCAGATAATTGGAGAAGTGGAGGAAAACGTGTCTCCAGCAGAGAATTTTGTGGAAAAGGTTGTGAAGAAGCCTGAAGAAAGAACAGTGGAGAAGTTTGTAGATAAAAAGCAGGCAGATAAAAGGCAGAAGGTTGCGTCTAAGAGAGAAGCAGTAGCTGTTCCGCCGGTTTCTTCAACGGATATAAAATTGGCTTCTGATGTTGTCAATACTCCTTTGAAGTTAGAAGGAGCTATCTGTGACCTTGTATTATCGGAGCGTAAACAGGATAGTAAAATAACAGCTGCACTTCCGGTTCACGCGGTTGAAACGGTTAAAAGAGAGTTCGATTGGAAAAGTGATACGTTAGAGACCAAGCGAGGCATTGATTTATTGAGAATCAAAAGGGTAGGGCGGTTTGATCGTGGCATTGTGAATTATCGTTTTATGCCTAAAGGAAAATGGATGTTTGGTACGGATTTTTCATTTTGGGATTATAACAGTGAGGACTCCAAATTATTGTTTACTTACCTCGATGATTTTGATTTTGAAGCACGTACCATTAATGTGGCTCCTTTTATCGGTTATTTTTTCAAAGATAATCAGGTAGTGGGTGTAAAGCTCGGTTATAAGCATACGGACGGTCATTTAGGCAATGTTAGTTTTAAGATTGATGATGACGTGAATTTCACTCTCAAGGAATTGAAGTTGAAAGAAGAGTTGTATAATTGCACCTTTTTCCATAGCTCCTATATCGGGTTGGATCCGGGAAAACGTTTCGGATTGTTCAATGAAACCAATCTGCGTTTGGGATTCGGACATTCGGAGTTTACAAGAGGTTCGGGCGAGAGTTTAAAGAATACCAAAACGAATATATTTGAGGCACAGTTGGGGATTAATCCCGGAGTGGCTGTCTTTATTATGCAAAATGTGAGTGTGGAATGTAGTGTGGGAGTGATAGGCTTGAAATACCGTAAGGAAAGTCAGGTGAATAATCTTGGTGAGAAGGGTTCCCGTATGAATGGTGGAGCCAACTTTAAAATAAATTTGTTTGATATTAATTTAGGATTAACTATAAGTATGTAATCATGAAAAGTAAAGGCAGAAATAGACTTTTATCCTTAATTATATGCATTTGCATTGCATTTGCTTTTTCATCATGCGTCAAGAACGATTTGCCGTATCCTGTTGTCAGATTGTCTATTACCGGCTTTGAGGTGAATGGACAGATTGGTAGTGCAGTCATTAATAATGAAGAACGTACAGTAACAGTAGACTTGCTCGATTCTGTGGATTTGAAGAAAGTGATTGTCACCCGTTTTGATTATTCGGAAGAGGCTAATACGGATTTGAAGGTGAATACAACGATTGATTTGTCTTCTCCTAAAGAAGTGGTATTGTCTTTGTATCAGGATTATCGTTGGAAGATTATAGCCAACCAGACCGTCGAACGCGTATTTAGCGTCATGAATCAGGTCGGAGGAGCCGTGATTGACGAAAAAGCTCGACAAGCTATCGTTTATGTCAATAAAAATACGATGCTCAACAAAATAACCGTGAAAGATTTGAAGCTGGGGCCGATCAGTTCTACCGTTTCGCCTGACTTTACCACTTTGAAGGACTTTACACAAGAGCAGAAAGTAAATGTGACATTTAAAGGAAAAACCGAAGAGTGGAGTTTGTACGCATTCATCACGGATAAGGTTGTCTTTACTAATTCGGCGGATGGCTGGACTAATGTAGCATGGCTTTATGGAGAAGGACAGGAGGATGTAGTGAACGGCTTTGAAATACGTGAAGCTTCATCAGAAGAATGGACAAGGGTAGATCAGGATATCGTTGTACAGAATGGAGTAAATTTCTATGTTTGTGTTCCGCATTTGAAAGCGGACACGGAATATGTATGTCGTGCTTTGGTAGATGGAACAGAAGATCGTGGTGAAGAGATTACTTTTAGAACGACTGCTGCGATTCCTTTAACAGGTGGTACATTTGATAATTGGAATCAGAGCGGTAAAGTCTGGAACCCGTGGGGAAGTAATGAAACTCCTTTCTGGGATACCGGAAATCAAGGAGCTACAACCTTAGGTGACAGCAACTCTGTTCCTACCGAAGATATATGGTCGGGTAAAATAACCGGTATGGCTGCGAAGCTTGAGTCTAAGTTTGTGGGAGTAGGTTCTGCCGGGAAATTAGCTGCCGGTAACCTCTTTGTCGGTAAATATGTGGCAACCGACGGAACAAATGGTATCTTGAACTTTGGGCAATCGTTCTCTGCTTATCCTACTCATTTGAAAGGATATTATAAGTACCAGCCCGGAGTCATTGATAACTCTTCTATTGAATATAATTATTTAAAAGGAAGGACAGATACCTGCTCGATCTATATTGCCATTGGTGATTGGGATAGTCCGATTGAAATACGCACCAAACCTTCTAACCGGAAATTGTTTGATAAAAATGATAAGCATGTGATTGCTTATGCTGAATTTACATCGGGAACTTCTGTTGCCGTGTATAAGGAATTTGACTTGAAACTGGAATATAGGGCTACGAACAGAAAACCAACCTATATCGTCCTGGTATGTTCTGCAAGCAAATATGGTGATTTCTTTACTGGAGCGTCCGGTAGTGTGCTTTATGTGGATGAGTTTAGTCTGGAATACGATTATGATAACTGATTGGCTTTATAGCATATAACGAAGATAAATGGGTTCAGAGATATAAACTCTCTTTCCTTTTTTAAATCATCATTTTAATTTGTAAAATGGTATGTTATAAGTCCTTTTGGGTATATTTCTTTAAAAATAGAACAGAAACAAGAAAAATAGACCTTGCAAATATCTGAAAATAATAGTTACTTTGCACCTATGTTTTGAGAAAAAACATGGAAGATATTGTTTTATCTTCTTTAGAAGTGAGAAGTTTTTTTAAATTAAAAGAGAATGTTATGAAAAGAATTTCATTTTATTTGTTTGCAATGTTAATTGGCTCAATGAGTTTTTTAATGTCTTGTAGTGACGATGATGACGATGATACTACTGTTGCCTCTGAAAAGGTAGCTGGTACGTATAATGGTAATTTAGTTGTTAAGTTGATGGGGCAGGAAGTAGCCAATGAAACCAAATCTTTATCTCTGGTAAAGAATGGCGATGACGCAGTAAATGTAGTTATCAAAGATTTTATTTTGAGTGTATCTATAGGAGAAGCATCTATACCAGTAAGCTTGGGCGATTTAAAAGTAGAGAAATGTGCTTTGACCCAGAAAGATGGTAAATATACTTTTAGTGGTGCAACGGAATTGAAAGGAATAAAAGTTCCAATAACTGAAACTTCCGAGCTACCTGTCGATTGTACAGTTGACATAGCTGATGCAACAGTGGATGGTAAGAATTTGAGTCTGCCGATCGTTGTAGGGGTAAGTATGTCTGGAGGCGAAAAGTTTATGGATGTAAATGTTCAATATACTGGTGTGAAACAATAAAACAATAGAACATTGAGTGTCATAAATGAACAGCCTGTAAGTAGGCTGTATTGATATATCAATGTGTGAGATTGGAACTGTAGATTCCCGCTGATTATTAAAAAGAGAATATTTCTATTTAATAATCAGCGGGAATTTATGCTTTTTTATAGCCTATTTTAGGTGTATTTCTTTAAAAATGGAACAGAAACAAGAAATATAGACCTTGTGGGTATCTGAAAATAATAGTTACTTTGCGCCTGTAAAATTCAGGCATCTGTGTGATGGGAATATCACGTATTTGCTTTTATTAATTAAAAGTAGAATTAAAAAATGAGAAAGAATTTATTTTATTACTTGTTTACTGTATTGTGTACAGTGGCATTGTTTACATCTTGTAGTGATGATGATAAAAACGGTAACGATGGAGGAGAAGGACTTGGACTTAATAGTTATGTGGTAGGAACTTATAATAGTCAGTTGAAAGTCTTCTTGGAAGGAGTGGATTTGACAGAAAGTGCCCCAATTTCTCAAAGAATATTTGTTAAATCGGAAGACGAGAACAAAGTAACGGTGTCTTTGCGTAATTTTGCGATAGATATAGCTGGTGCTCCTTTAACTGTAGGGGATATTATAGTTGGTGGTGTTGTTTTGGAAGGTGATGCTTCTCAAGTAGTATTGCAGGAAACAAAGACCACAATACAACATGCAGATCTAGGTACATTGGACATTACCGTATCAGGAAATGTGGTTGCAGAGAAAGTCAATATGACAATAAATGTGGTTCAACATATGCCAGAAGATCCGTCTACTACAATGAATATTGAAGTGAAAGTTACGGGTACCCGTATTAGTACGGAAGCGGATGATGCTGATTATTCAACAGTATTTGCAGGTTGGTATCCACGTACGGAGAATGGTTTTACTTGTGACTACACAGGTGAAGGATTTGAATTGACTGAACCTTCTAAAGGGATCACTATGGTGGCCAAAGGTTATAATAAAATTAGTCTTTCATCATTTAGTGTGTCTTTCCCTGTAAAACCTGGGTTTACGGCGAGTGCTTATAAATATCAGGGTTTGAAAGCTGATGAAGTGGCTATCGAAAAGCAGGCAGACGGCTCTTTCACTATTGGAGAGTATAAAGGAACCACAACCGCAGTTGCTAATAGAAGGGAAGCAACCGAGTATACAATTTCAGGTTCTATCAGCAGCGACAAAGAAATGACGTTGAAAATTAATATAAAGTCAGAAACATATAATGTAAATTATACATTTGTTTCTGGTGTATTAAAGACAGAGAAAGAACTATTGAGTGTAACCATCAATGAAGATGTACTTGCTTATAAACCTTCTATTGTTACTTCTTCAATGGGAGGCAACTGGATTATTCTTTATGCAAAACCGGATGCACAGGCAGAACAATTGAAAATTGTGCCGAAGTTAGTTGTTTCAGATGGTGCAAAGGTGTTTTATAATGGTGAACTTTATGACGGAGGTGCCATTGATTGTTCTAAGACGCAAAGAATAAATATTGTTTCAGAGAAAGATTACAGCGAAGGCAAGACAACTGGAGAAGAATATATTATATCTTGCGGTATTTTGAATTTTGCAACCGATTTGGAACAATGGGAATTGAAGAATAATACTGATGATGAACATATGAAGTATTATGAACCGGTTGGCGGGTGGACAACTTCGAATCCAGGAGTTGAATATTTAAAATCAATGAGTCTTTTTACTAAATATGATAAAACAAAACCTTATGCTGTACATGAAGAAGCAGCAGGTTATTCAGGTAAAGCAGCTAAGTTGACAACACTTAATTCAAGTGGTTCAGCCTTGGCAATGGTTCCGTATGTTACTTCCGGTTCTTTGTTTAATGGGGTATTTATTACGGAAATTTCTAACACCTTAAAGAGTACACGTTTCGGACAGCCTTGTGATAAAGAGCCGAAAGCATTCTCTGGAGTTTATAAATATACAGCCGGAGAAAAATATTATGTATGTCCAGATCCGAAAAAAGCTAATGTCGCAAACTTGGATGAGTCAAAAACAGATGCCCCGGCTATGAATGCGGTATTGTATGAAGTATCGGATTATATGGCTGATTATTTAGATGGAACAAATTTGTTGACGTCTGAAAAAATAGTAGCGATTGCTTCTGTAAAGGATGCTGGTGAGAAAGCAGAGTGGACTACATTTAATGTATCGTTTGAATGGAAAGATGGTAAATCATGGAATGCTTCAAATAAATATAAGCTAGCTATTGTGTGCTCTTCAAGTAAAGACGGAGATAAGTTCTCCGGTGCACCGGATAGTGTATTATATATTGATGATTTGAAAGTATCTTTCTAGAATTCTGTCGTCAATGATAAATAGAAATAAGCAGGAATATAATTGTTCCTGCTATTTTTTTATCTATCAGTACTTGAAAACAAACTACTATTTATAATTTCCTCATAACTGTATGGAAAAGAATATATTTAGGCACGGATTACACGGATTAACGCGGTCACTTTGCAGTAATGACAACACTAAAAACCGTGAAATCCGTGCCTAATTCCTTATTTATAATTTCACTCATAACCGGTACGTTTTACTCTAATTCAACTACTGATTCGCATTATTCATTATAAGGAAGAATAAGAGTTTGTTTATATTCAGTTAGCATATAGGAGAAATATGCGTTTTTGGAAGTATCAATAAGGTGAATAAAAGTGGGAGATAATTCTAAAGTATCTAACTGATGCGAATAAAAGATGTGGCGAAGAACCAGTGTTGTAAGTTCTTCGCCACTTCTTTTATTCTATTTTTTTATATCTCGTTTATTTAGAACGCATATCCAAAGCCAATATTCAGATAGATAGGATACATTGCAAACGTGATAGTATCAAAGTCTTTCTTAAAAATATCGTTTAGTCCCCATGTTAAATCTGCATAGACATTAAGGTGCTTGAAAGCTTTCCATTCGCCGCCTAATTGAGCTCCCCATTGAAATTTACGTAAGTTGTCAGAGAAATCATAAGTGGCAATACTTTCACCGTTGAAGTCGACACGCTGACCTGTTTCATCAGGCGTACGTAAATGCCCTTCATATACATGGCCGGAGAAGCTACCTTCAGTCATGTAGGAAAAATAAGGACCAAGTGATATTTTCCAACGATCACTTATCTTATAATTAGCTAACAAAGGGATTGTGAGATAGGAATTTTTCACTTTTGTTTTTACGCCGCCAGTCCAAAGACCTTGTAGCTCGCCACCATTAGTGTTGATGATCTTCATTCCATAATTTTTTACGGTAGCTTCAGTAGTCATAGTTTTATTCTCAAGACGTATACCTGCGGTCATTCCCCATTTCTTGTCATTACCGAACCACTTTGTGGCATTTCCCTCAATAGCGATAGCTATATTGGGAGCGTAGCTATCAATACTGCGTATTTCTTTAGGTAAGGGTAGAGGAGAAGTACCTCCAATGCTCAATCCAGCTTTGATACTATACTCCCATCCATGTAAATATGAGTAGATAAGAGCTTTGTTACGTTCGTTTTGGGCATATGCCACATGTGAAAAAAGCATTGTGAGGAATACAATCCCTACTACTTTATTATATATTGTTTTCTTCATTATCTTATCAATTGATTAGGTTTATTATTGATTTACGGGATATTCACTCGGGTTAGAAGTACAGACAATCTCTACTTGGTCTATATGAAGCGTACTACCTACTGCTCCCTCAAATTTTGCACCGTCTACACTGGAAGAGAATACGATGCCAAGTTTGTAGATACCTTTCTCTAGTTTATCAGGGTCAATAGATTTGCCATTCTTTGGTTCGAATTTAAAACTGAATTGTTTCCAACTATCTGTTTCAGGAAGTGCATCAAGATTTCGTGCCAAGGCTACAATATTGGGTGAAGTGAGTGAAGTAGAGCCATCAAGGAATTGTACATTATCATCTGTTTCATATAATACACCGTAGATGTCACATTTATCTTTCTTCCCTTCTATGATTTCTCCTTTTGATGAGAAGTTGGCACCTGCTTTATATTTATACCATCCTTCCAACTTGAGCGGATAGTAGAAGAATGGGAAACCAAAGTGAGTGGCTTTCATTGCGTTGTTTAAGGCCTGTCCCACTTCAAATGAGCCAACGAATAAATTACCTGCAGCAATATACATTTTTACCATACTTCCAAAGCTACCTGTGTCTTTCGTTGTCAGTTTTACACATTTGCCACCATTAACTCCTCCGTTTACTTGTACTGTAGGATAGTCTTCCGGCGTTTTTGCCATTTTTGTTAATTCGAATCCTGGGTTTCCACTAGCTAGCTCTAGTCGACGGATAATATTTTCAGAAGATTTATCTTCATAAAATTTGTGATAAGGAGCATCTGAACTTAGAGTTTCAAAATCGTATACCAAAGGCATTTCTGTTTGCCAAAGTTTGATTGTATAGGTTGCAGAAAAAGCACCATCTTCTGATGTAACTTTAAATTCTCTAGGGTTTTCGTCTTCAAAGTTGTAGACGTTAGCTTCGTCCCCGGTTAACTGTCGTACCGGTTTTACAGAAGCTCCAGTAGGGAGGTCGAAGTTGATGTTTATTTTGGATGGGTCAGCAGCTTTTGATACATACAACTGAACGGTGAAGTCATTTCGATCAATCAAATACTGCTGAATATGGTTTCCGCTGCATCCGTCTATAGCTGCTTCGACATTTTGAGCTTCATCCTGAATGCAGGAAGCAACTGCCAGACATAATATCGTTCCGGCGAATAATTTTTTTAGTTTCATCAGTCTGTTATTAATATTAATGGGTTATACAAGGAACAAAGATAGTTAAAAGAGTTGAAAGGCTATTTCTGTTGAGTGTTAAAACAGGGGCAACTGCACCAAAATTAGTTCATATCGGTGCGGAAATGAACAATAACAACATCCCGATGGTATTCACATCACTCCGATAATAAGCTTATCCATCCGGTTCTACTTAGCTTTTGTGACAAATCCCCATTAAACAATCGTTATACAACCGTTATACTTCCATCATACAGTAACTATTTGTCGATCGGGATGCCGATATAGCTAATTCACCACGGCCGTGGTAGCTTCTTCCCACAGCCGTGAAGAGTTCCTACCACGGCCGTGGGAAGATCTTGTCACGGCCGTGGGAAGTTAGCAATGTCGACACTTTAATGGAACAATACCGACATCTCAGCGCAACTATACAGGCTTCTCAACGCAACCGTACCGGCATCTCTCATTATAAAGTCTCACTTTATTAACCTCACAACAAGCTACCTGATAAGAAATCAAGGTTGACAATAGGAGTATATATATTTTATTATCAGCCTATTGTCAGCATCTATTGTCAGGATATATAAAACTGATATTCAGATGCTTGGGTGCCATCCTGACAGATTGACAATAAAAGGGGTACAAATCACAATGTATTACCCAAACAAAATCAGACGGTTTTGCTTAAATCATGAATACAAATGAGTAAAATGAGCAATGAATAAAGTTGCGGTTTGTGATATGATTGGAAGCACAGCAGAAGCTGACTTACTTTAGTCTGTCACCTGTTGAGCAATGTGCCTACGAAGAGCGTCTCACGGAAATAATCATGCAGAGCACAGGATTACCGGAAAAGGAGATAGAGAATTTGTAAAAAGAGAATGTGTCAAGAACGCCTTTTTCAATGGAATAAAGGTTTTGACACATTCCTCTAATAAACTATTTTTTTATTTCTTTACTCTTTCAAAGCCTCTTGCAAGTTAATACCCAGCGCTTTGGCAACTCCTGTTCCATACGCAGGATCAGCTTTGTAGCAGTTGCGTACATGACGTTGTTTGATAAATAGTTCGGAGTCTCCCATGGCACGAGCTGTGTTTTCGAACAATAATTGTTGTTCTTCAGCCGGCATCAATCGGAATAAATCACCTGGTTGGCTATAATAATCATCGTCATATTCCCGTTCATTGTAGTTGTAAACTTCACCGGTAACTTTGAGAGGCGGTTCTTTCATGTCAGGAGAATCCTGCCATTCGCCGTAACTGTTCGGTTCATATCCTTTGGTAGCACCGTAATTACCGTCTACGCGCATAGCACCGTCACGATGATAGGCGTGGAAAGGACAACGAGGTTTGTTGACCGGAATTTGTTCTGCATTCACTCCTAGACGATAACGTTGTGCGTCGCCATAAGAGAATAAACGACCTTGTAACATTTTGTCGGGAGACAGACCGATACCGTCCACAATATTCATCGGGTTGAAAGCAGCTTGTTCCACTTCAGCAAAATAATTTTCCGGGTTACGGTTCAGTTCAAGGATGCCGACATCTTGCAGAGGGAAATCTTTGTGCGGCCACACTTTAGTCAGGTCAAACGGGTTGATGCGGTAGTTGTCCGCTTCTTCCTCCGTCATTAACTGAATTTGGAACAACCATTTTGGATAGTCCCCCTTTTCGATACTCTCGAAGAGGTCGCGTTGATGAGATTCACGGTCTTTGGCAACAATAGCTTCTGCTTCTTGGTCAGTCAGATTCTTGATACCTTGCAAGGTGCGAAGATGGAATTTAACCCAGATACGTTGATTTTCTGCATTGATAAAACTATAGGTGTGACTGCCGAAACCGTGCATGTGGCGATATGAATAAGGAATACCGCGAGGACTCATAGTGATGGTAACCTGATGCAGAGCTTCCGGCAAAAGTGTCCAGAAATCCCAGTTGCTGTTCGGGCTACGCATATTCGTTTTCGGATCCCGCTTGATGGCATGGTTCAAATCCGGAAATTTAAGCGGATCACGTAAGAAGAATACAGGAGTGTTGTTACCTACCAAATCCCAGTTACCTTCTTCCGTATAAAATTTCATGGCGAAACCTCGGATGTCACGTTCTGCATCAGCAGCTCCACGCTCTCCGGCTACAGTGGAGAAACGGACAAAACATTCTGTTTGCTTTCCGACTTTACTAAAAATAGCTGCACGGGTATATTTTGTAATGTCATGAGTAACGGTAAAAGTACCGTAAGCTCCTGAACCTTTAGCGTGCATACGTCTTTCCGGAATCACTTCACGATCAAAATGGGCAAGTTTTTCAATAAGCCAGGGGTCTTGTAACATTACAGGTCCGCGTTGACCTGCGGTTTGCGAGTTCTGATTGTCGGCGATAGGACGGCCGTTCGCAGCAGTTAGTTTTTTCTTTTCCATAAATAGATTTTTAGTCGGATACAAGTATAAGCAGACTGTGTCTTTTTTATTCTCTCATCCGGGATTTATAATATGTAACAAAGATAGACGTCTTTTGCTCACTTGTCAAACAGAAAATTTCTATCTAAAGATAGAGAATAACTATGAATTGTGTATATATTGCCTGTTATTTTTTATTGCATAAAAAAAAGCTCCCGCACTTCCTTTCGGAAGGCGGGAGCTTTTAAATAAACTATAGCTTATATATCTTTTGCTGATTATACGATACCTTGTGCCATCATTGCTTTAGCAACCTTCATGAATCCGGCTACGTTAGCACCCTTCACATAGTTTACGTATCCGTCAGCTTCTGTACCGTACTGAACGCAAGCTTCGTGGATATTCTTCATGATACTCTTCAGTTTTTCGTCTACTTCTTCAGCACTCCAGCTTAATTTGATAGAGTTTTGAGTCATTTCAAGACCTGATACTGATACACCACCGGCGTTAGCAGCTTTACCCGGAGCATAAAGGATTTTTGCATCCTGGAATACTTTGATAGCTTCCGGAGTAGAAGGCATGTTAGCACCTTCAGATACAGCGATACAACCGTTTGCTACCAACTGACGAGCGTGGTCACCGTTCAATTCATTTTGAGTAGCAGAAGGAAGAGCAATATCACATTTTTCACCCCAAGGTTTAGCTCCTTCTACATATTTGCAACCATATTTTTCTGCGTATTCACGGATACGGCCACGGTACAGATTCTTCAGTTCCATGATGTAATCCAGTTTTTCGCGGTCGATACCGTCCGGATCGTAGATATAACCGTCAGAGTCAGAGCAAGTAACTACTTTACCACCCAGTTCGATTACTTTTTCGATTGTATATTGAGCAACGTTACCAGAACCAGAAACCAGACAAACTTTACCTTTCAAGTCAGTTCCTTTTCTCTTCAACATTTCCATCAGGAAGTAGATGTTACCGTAACCTGTAGCTTCCGGACGAATCAGTGAACCACCGAATTCACGGCCTTTACCTGTAAATGTTCCGGTAAATTCATGAGCCAGTTTCTTATACATACCGAACATGAAACCTACTTCGCGGCCACCAACACCGATGTCACCCGCAGGAACGTCAGTTTCAGGACCGATGTGACGCCACAGTTCCAGCATGAATGCCTGTACGAAACGCATTACTTCGGCATTTGACTTTCCACGAGGAGAGAAGTCGGAACCACCTTTACCACCACCCATTGGCAGAGTAGTCAGTGAGTTTTTGAATGTTTGTTCAAAGGCAAGGAACTTCAAGATAGAAAGGTTCACAGATGCGTGGAAACGGATACCGCCTTTGTAAGGGCCGATTGCATTGTTATGCTGAACACGGTAACCCATATTGGTTTGAATATTACCTTTATCGTCCATCCAAGTCACACGGAACTGATATACTCTATCAGGAATACACAAACGTTCGATCAAGTTTACTTTATCAAACTCCGGATGTTTGTTGTATTCTTCTTCAATAGTAGAAAGTACTTCTTCTACTGCTTGATGATACTCCGGTTCATTGGGAAATCTTCTTTTCAGATCGTCTAATACCTTTGCTGCATTCATAATCTTTTTTTTCTTTAATTGGTTGATATAAATAAAGTGCTAATTTGACAATTTGCTAATATACCGTTTGACTATGTGCTTTTGTGCTATATAGCAGATTTGCACATTTGTGTGTGGGTACATCGGATATTTGTTTTCGGTTGCAAAAGTAAAGATAAAATTTGAACTGGCAAACATTTTATAAAGAAAAATGCGATAAAACATCAAATTTGATATTTTATCGCATTAAAAATAGGAAAAAAGATATTTATTTGTTCTTTTTGATCGACTTATAGACAGGAATAAATACTAATGCTGCCGAAATGCCAAGCATTACCACCGTCATCCCGTCAATTCGTTCGGCTTTTGTCAGAACTAGATAGCAAAGCGCCAACCAAAGCAGGCTGATGCAAACTATTTGTGATTTGGATAACGGACGTTTCATTTACCTCCTCTTTTCTTTTTGTCAACGATGGCGTCGATCACGGCTACAGCTGTGATATTGACAATGTCGCGGACAGAGCTTTCGAAATCGGTGAAATGAATAGGTTTGTTCAATCCCATCTGGATAGGGCCGATGAATTCCGTATCCGGGTCCATTGCCTGCAACAGTTTGTAACCGGCGTTTGCTGAACTCAAGTTCGGGAAAATCAATGTATTTACATCTTTTCCTTTCAGGCGGGTAAACGGATATTTGGTATCACGCAATTCGCGGTTCATGGCAAAGTTTACCTGCATTTCACCGTCGATAGCCAGTTCCGGATATTCTTCCTGCATGTGGGCAACAGCTTCGTGCACTTTCACAGGGCTACCTGCAGTATCAGCACCGAAGTTGGAGTATGACAACATTGAGATAACCGGCGTGTGATTGAAGAAGCGAACTGTTTTATCAGACAGTTTGGCGATGTCAATCAATGTTTCCGTATCCGGGTGGCGGTTAATCAGTGTGTCTGCCAGGAAGTAAGTACCTTTCTTGGAGTTCAGGATATGCATTGTTCCGAAGTGTTTGAAGCCCGGTTGGATACCGATTACTTCTTTGGCCACTTTGATCGTATTGCTATATCTTGTATAAAGTCCGGTGATGAAAGCATCCGCATCTCCTGTTTCCACCATCATCATACCGAAGTAGTTGCGTTCGAACATCTTATCGTTGGCTTCTTCATAAGTAAAGCCTTCGCGTGCACGTTTTTCTGCAAGAATGCGTGAGTAACGTTCGCGGCGTTCCGATTCGTCCGGGTGACGGAGATTGACGATTTCAATACCTTCCAGGCTAAGATCCATTTCTTCTGCCAGTTTTCCGATAGCTTCGTCGTTTCCTAATAAGATAGGATGACAGATACCTTCGGCTTTCGCTTCAACGGCAGCTTTCAGCATATTTGGATGGATACCTTCGGCAAATACGACACGTTGCGGTGAACGGCGGGCTGTATCATACAGTTGACGGGTCAGTTTGGATTCATAACCCATCAATTCGCGCAGGTGAACACAGTAAGCATCCCAGTCTTTGATTTCAGTGCGAGCCACTCCGCTTTCCATAGCAGCTTTTGCCACTGCACAAGAAACTTCAGTGATGAGGCGTGGATCTACCGGTTTCGGGATAAAGTATTCTGCACCGAAAGAGAGGTTGTTCACGTGGTATGCTGCATTGACTACATCGGGTACCGGCTGTTTTGCCAGGTTAGCGATAGCGTGTACGGCTGCAATCTTCATTTCTTCGTTGATAGCTTTAGCGTGAGTATCCAAAGCACCGCGGAAGATATACGGGAACCCTATTACATTATTAATCTGGTTCGGATAGTCGGAACGTCCGGTAGCCATCAGTACGTCAGGACGTGCTGCCATGGCATCTTCGTAAGAGATTTCCGGTGTCGGGTTAGCCAATGCGAACACAATCGGCATCGGAGCCATGCTGCGCACCATATCCTGGCTTAACACATTTCCTTTCGACAGGCCGAGGAATACATCTGCACCTTTGATTGCTTCTTCCAGCGTGTGAATATCAGTGCGGTCGGTTGCAAAAAATCTTTTCTGTTCGTTCAGATCCGTGCGCACCTTGCTGATAACACCTTTACTATCCAGCATGACGATGTTTTCGAGACGTGCACCCAGTGACACATACAATTTAGTACAAGATACGGCAGATGCACCTGCACCGTTCACAACGATTTTTACATCTTCGATTTTCTTTCCGGCCACTTGCAGGGCATTCACCAAACCGGCACTGGAGATAATAGCAGTACCGTGCTGATCGTCGTGCATGACAGGTATATCCAGTTCTTCTTTCAGGCGACGTTCGATTTCAAAACATTCGGGAGCTTTGATGTCTTCCAGGTTGATACCTCCGAAAGTAGGAGCAATAGCCTTTACTGCAGCAATGAATTTCTCCGGATCTTTTTCATCCACTTCGATGTCGAAAACGTCGATGCCCGCGTAAATTTTGAAAAGCAGACCTTTACCTTCCATTACAGGTTTACCGCTCAATGCACCTATATCACCCAGTCCGAGTACGGCTGTACCGTTGGAAATAACGGCCACCAGATTACCTTTAGCCGTATATTTATACGCATCCTGCGGATTCTTCTCGATTTCGAGACAAGGTTCTGCTACACCGGGAGAATATGCGAGTGATAAGTCGGTTTGTGTACTATAAGGTTTGGTAGGCACTACCTCAATCTTACCGGGTTTGCCCTGTGAATGATAGAGCAAAGCGGCTTCTTTCGTTATTTTAGCCATGGTATTTATGAAATTTGTTAATAAGTTATCATTTGACCGCAAATGTAGGAATAAAAGTTCGAAATTGTAGCTATTGATTAATAATTTCTATTAATTTTATAGCAAAATGGCTAAAATAATGAAGCCGGATACTATGAATGGACAACTTGCTATTATCAGATACAGATGACGCAGGATCACATATTTTTCGTTTGGTATAAACATGCGGTTATCATGCGATCTGTGTCTGATAGTTATCTTCCTATTTTTCTTTCTCCGACGGCGTGTGTGTTGTCCGCCAGAACGTATTTTTCACCTCCCTTGCCACCTCTTTCCAGCTTGGCATACTTTTTAATGAGCGTCGAACCGGGAAATCGTAGAGCAATAACAATAGGAAGAGGAAAATGCAGGTATAAGCTACCCAGCCGTAAATCTGCTTGATGCTTACCTCCATCATCTGACTGATAAACTCTTCCATATAGTGACCCAGATTGAACGGACTACTGCTGAAAGCTACATGATCGATGGCTGAACCGTAACGGGCCAGATTGTCGGGAACATAATACGCCAATCCCTGTGCATAGACTGCGGCTCCCACTACGCCGCCTACTACCATGTGCAGCATATTGAACACACTTAATCCCTGGAAGAAATGCTGGAAAGTCATGATTTCCTCCAGACACACCATAAAAGTAGCACTCAATACGGCATAAGCGAAGCCTCGACATACAGTCGGCAGGTAAAGCTGTGAAATATGGATGTCAGTGGATAAAGTCAGGTAGAAACCGATCAGGTAACCGATCAACCCGATAAAGCCGACAATGACCAGGCGTACATAATTATACTGTTTGACGTGCATCCACCAATACGAAAACACACAACCGCATACGATACCGACAATGGCAAGCCAGTCGAGTTGGGAACTGACCAGTTCTTCATACTTCATTACTTCCTCGTAAAAGACTTCCTCCAGCACGTGCTCCGTGGCGAGGAACGCTTCCACTAAAGTGACTAATCCCAATAAAGGCAAAAAATGGCGATACGTCCACATCTTTGGTTCGAGAAATGGGTGTCGAATGGTCATCATACGCCAAATACAAATTCCTAAAGTGATGAAAATCACGATGGTCAGTTGGCGGATGACCGGGCTGTTCCACCAGTCGTACCAGTCTCCGTAGTTGAAGAGGAAAGCGATTTCCGCTAATAAGGCAGCCCATAATATCCCGCCCAGCCAGTCGATACCAAATAGAGGAAATTTGCGCATGAACCGGAAATGCTTCACACAAGTGAATTGTATCAATAAGACAATCAGCATCAGACCGGCAACGAACAGGTTCATGTATGTCCAGTGATAATGATACATTAAACGGGTCGTAATCAGGTCGGATAGCTGGATGCTTCCCAAAATAACAATATGAAGCCAGGGAAAGAAAACGGTGAAATCCCGTTTAGGAGTCATCCACAGCTGAATGTTTGACATACACTCGAAAGTTCCCTGTATTTTGCACATACCTTCGATGAAGCAGACCAACCACAATAGAGGGAGAAAGGTGATATGCGGTGCTATCAGGTTGCAGAGTAATACTCCCAGTGCGGCCGATGTAAGCAGGGTTTTATTGGTAAAACGGAACTTCATGCGGAACAGTAACGGAAAGTAGATCGCCATACCGGCCAGGTTGGCGTACATGCACATTAAAATATCCTCCCGCATCAGTGACATGCTGCCGATCATCTGATTCAATGCACCCAAATAGACACCTCCCGAAAGTTGGAAGGTGACAGCTATGAAAAGATAAATCCACGGTTGCATCTTCCGCGGTACGAAACTACGGAACATCGGCAAAACAAAAGGACCGTTCAGAACAGGAGCACTCATAAGAATTGAAAATTAAGAATTGAAAATTAAAAAATTAAAGCGATTGGGAATTGGAGTGTTAATATTTCACTTCACATTCCACGTTAAAACCGGCACGCATGTGTTTCAAATCTTCTGGTTTGTTTCCTTTCAGACTGATACGTACGGGAATACGTTGCTCCACTTTCACGAAGTTTCCGGTGGCGTTGTCTTGCGGAATCATTGAGAAGGCGGCTCCTGTTGCATCGGAGATGGATTCTACTACTCCTTTGAATGTGACGTCCGGCACGGCGTCTGCGGTTATTTCCACTTCTGCACCTTCCTTGATATTCGGAAGCTGGGTTTCGCGGTAATTGGCGATTACCCACAAATCACTGCTGTCTACGATATCAACCATAGTCTGTCCCGGTTGTACCAGTTGCCCTTCCAGGATTTCTTTCTTTCCTGTCGTGCCGTCACACGGAGCAATGATGACTGTATAAGAGAGATTCAGACGGGCAAGTTCCAACGCAGCTTCTGCCAGGCGGACACCTGCTTCATTCTGTCCCAGGCGATGAGTCTGCTCGCTTTTCACTAAAGAAGTAGACATTTTAGCCCGTGACACCTGTTCATAACGGGCTTTGGCAGCTTCGTATGCTGTATGTACGTTGTCATATTGCTGTTTTGTCACTGCGTCTTCCTGCAACAGTTTCTCAAAACGGTTTAGTTCCCGTTTGGCATTTTCCATCTGTACACGTACTTCTTCAATACTTGCGTCGCTCACACTTAAATTGTTTTGCGTAGTGGCGATACCGATGGTAGTGGCCTGGCGTCCTGCGGTGGCATTCGCCAAATCTGCTTCTGCCTGTGCCACACGGAGACGGAATTCCGTATCTTCGATGATAAGAAGCGTGTCGCCTTTGCGCACTTGCTGATACTCGTCAAAGTAGATTTTCTTGATGAATCCCGGTACACGGGTATTGATCGGCGTGATATGTTGTTTCACCTGCGCATTATCCGTATATTCGATATTTCCCAAGTGGATAAACCGGGAACAAACATAAGTGACACCACCGATAAGTAAACAGATAATTACAATGTTGTATATTATCTTCTGGGTTTTTCTAGCTATCATAATCTGTTCTATTTTAAGAGAGATGAGAATTTGATTCTGTTATAAGTTGGATTCTTTTTGATAAGTCATTACTTCTCTGTTAGAGAGTGTGTGTGATATATTTCATTTTGTAATAACTGTATATCAAGTTAATACGTGCATTGACCAGACCGAGGTCGGCACTTAGTTTCATATTGCTGGCATCGAGCATATCGGTGAGCAGGGCAAGGTCGTTTTTATAACGGTTGCTGGTTACGTTATAGTTCTGGTCAGCAAGTTCCACGCTTTTCTCCTGTGTACGCAGGTCTGTGAAAGAGGTGAGAAAGTTGACGTAGTTCGCCTGTACACCGTTTTCTATTTGTTCCTGTGCCAGTGAATATTCCTCCTGTGCTCTGCGGACGTTCAGTTTTGCCTGGCGCACTTTCTTGTTGTTTTTAAATAAAGAAGAAAGATTGTATTTGATACCGACTCCCACATACCAGTAATTGAAGTTATTGTCGAGCACCGGGACTTCGATGGTGATAGGACCATCCAAATGTTCACCGGCCACAAGTGCAATTTTCGGAAGCAGTTCCGAGCGTTCCAGTTTCACTTTCTGCTCGTTCATTTTCATAGCCAGCTGGGCTTGTTGCAGTCCGACATTGCTTTGACTGGCCATCATTTGCCAGTCGTTTTCGGCTAATGCTGTCACTTCCTCGTTCAGCAAGGTAGAATCGGGAACGATTTCTGTTCCGGCAGGCAGATGTAAGGTAGTCACCAGTTGGTGATTCATTATTTTGCGGGCATCCTGCACCTTTGCCAGTTGCAGTTTCAGCGTCTCTTTCTGTAGCTCATAGCGGGTGATGTCATTTTTTAAGGCCGTTCCCTGTGTGCGGCGTGATTCCATGTTGCGGATCACCTGTTCCGTCAAATCCAGATTCTTCTGTAACACTTGCAGCTGGTTATTCAACTTATATAAATCCAGGTAATAGCCGGTCAGGAGAAAGCGGATTTCCTGACGGTTCTTCTGCCAGTCCAATGCAGCCATTTGCTGACCGAGTTCAGCCAGAGTAATACTGCTGTTGATGGCTCCTCCGGCGTAAATCACTTGTTGCGCTTCCAACGCAAAGTTATTGCCGAAGTGTGGCATAGGGATATTCTGCCCGTTTTTGAAGTCACGGTCCCATATATATCCGTCGCCCAGGTAACTAAATGAGAGTGAGGCACCTATATCCGGCAAACGTTGTGACTTGGCAGCCTTCAAAGCTTCATCGGCTGCTTCCTTTCCGGTTTTATACGTTTGAATACTCTGACTGTTCTCGTCTGCCAGACGGAACATTTCGTCAATACCCAACACTCTCCTGTCAAGCGTCTGGGCAAACAGTCCCTGGCTGCATAGTACGGCACACAGCGGCACTATGAGCCATCTTTTTTTGCTCATAAAGTGAAAAGAAATTTAATTAATAGTAGAAGTTCGAATTTTCTTCGCTACAGAATAATATGACTAACACAGAGTTTTTTTCTTTTAAAATATGCTGCTGGCACAAGTTAATGAAGATTATTTGAATGCTGTGTCTTCTCGCATCCTCTGTGATGAATTCTCTGTAGTGAAAATAGGATTATCAAATTTGCACTGCTACACCCCAACCATGGAAATCATCCATTTTGTTCTTGTAACGAATATCCTTTTGATAATATCTTAGTTTCATCTTGATATCTATTTTTTATTTTTGGTTTGCAAAATTATGAAAAAAAACAAGTAAGTTGTAACCCTATACAGACCTAAATATAACATTTTTTAATGAATAACAGATAGAGTATCAAATAGGAGAAAGAATAGAAAAGAGTACACGTTCTCTTGCAAACAACTACTCGAATAGAGGCAATGGTATACTCGGATTATCGGAAATATGTACAACATTCAGGTCGGAGATGTACTTGCTTTGATGGACTCAACCGGAGTTTTTTATGGATAAAATGGAAGTACATAATACTCTCTTTTAAGCTGGATTTTCTTTCTTTTTTTAAAATTTAACTTTTGATTATTTCTTTGTTATTCAGTGTTTTAGTGTTTGTATGCGCACTAGTGTATAACCAACAACCCTCTTGCTTGAATCATCGTATTTTCGTATATTTATAGTCGGATTAATATTTAAACAATAAATGTATTGTATATGGAGAATATAAAAAAAATGGTACATGCACTATTGGAAACAACCGGTAGTCATGCTCCCTTGTTGCAGCAGATTAATGAGGCGTTATTAAAGGATTATCAACTCAACATCAGTAGTGGGTTGCAGATTCTGCCCAAAGAAGTTGAAATTTACTATGTGAACCGGAAAGCAAAGCACCCTTATGTTGATTCGAATATGCACTGCATGCTTGATCCGAAAACAGATGCGGAAATATGGCAGATGCAATCCGGTCGTTTCGGACAACTCTATTTTCATCGGAAAGGATTGGGGGGAGTAGATGTGTGCTTGTCAGATAGCGATCATTTTGCTTTGTGTTGTACCATTAAAGCGGCTGAAATCAATGGCGAAGAGTGTTGGAGTCCGTTGAAAGTGCGTAATGTCATTCTTGAAAAAATCTGTGCGGAAGAAGGAGTGTTGCCGGATGTACAGAACAAACAGAAGATGATGAATCGGATGAATGAGAAAAAGTCACTTTCCGTCCTTGCTCCCCGCGAATATCCGATTACGGGTTATGTATATCATTTGCACCGCAGAGGACTGCGTCGGAGAGACCGGAATGTGTTGTTGCCTTTGCGTTCATTTGTCGATCTGTGGAATAAAAAACTGGTTATGGGTAATGTACAGAAACTAAATCTCTATATGAACGCTCATCCACAGGCGAATATTTTGGAAGTGTTGCGTGAACACAACTTCCGTTATATTCCATTTGAAGTAAAGATACGGTATAATATGTACCGTAAGGTGAAGCTATACGACTAAATAAGAAAAATTGTTCTGAAAAGCTCCTTTTTTGTTCTGATTAAGCCTATAAGTAAATAAAAGAAAACCTATACCTTTGCAGTCGAATTTTAATCAATAGTTTATGACTGCAATAATAAATAAGGAGAACTCAAAGGTATTTTTGTTGATTTTGCTCGGTATGTTGTCAGCGTTCGGACCTTTTGTGACGGATATGTATTTGCCTAGTCTGCCAGCCATGGCAGACTATTTTTCTACCCACTCGTCGATGGTGCAATTGGGACTTACCACCAGTATGATAGGTCTGGCATTGGGACAAATCTTTTTCGGACCATTGAGTGATAAATACGGCAGGCGTCCGTTGTTGCTCGTCTCGATGATACTGTTCATCGTGTCCACCGTATTCTGTCTTTTTGCACCGGACATTTATTCGTTTATCACATTGAGATTGATACAGGGAATCGGAGGGGCAGGCGGTATTGTTATATCCCGTTCGGTGGCTACAGATAAGTTTTCGGGGAAGGAACTGGCCAAGATGCTGGCCGTGATCGGCGCGATTAATGGAGTGGCTCCCGTGGCAGCTCCGGTAGTCGGAGGGTTGGTGACCGGGACGATTGGATGGAAAGGGATTTTTGTGATATTGCTGTTTATTGGCGTACTATTGTGGATAGGCTGCATCCGTTTTAAAGAATCGCTTCCCGTAGAGAAACGCTCGAAGACGGGAATCGTTTCTACTTTCCGCAACTTCGGTGCAATCGTTCATAACCGCCGTTACATGCTCTATGTCCTGCAACTGGCGTTTGCACAAGGCATCCTCTTTGCTTACATAGCTTCCTCACCTTTTATTGTGCAACAACATTACGGATTTTCCCCCTTTGCATTTAGTATCTGCTTCGCGGTGAATGCGGTAGCTATCGGAGTGGCAGCAGCTATCTCCGTGAAATTCCGCCAACCTGAAAATGGGACGCTGACCGGATGCATCGGTATGTTGTGCCTGTCCGTCTGTGTGATGATTGCCTTGTATAACGGATGCGGCTTCTGGACCTATGAACTGCTGATGTTCGCATTACTTTTCACAATGGGACTGACCTTTACTTCCTCCACTACCTTGGCGATGGATAGCGAACGCCGTTACGCCGGAGCAGCTTCCGCCCTGTTGGGAGCACTCTGTTTTGCTTCCGGAGGTATTGTTTCTCCGTTGGTCGGCTTGGGAAATATCCTTGTATCTACCGGAGTTACATTTGTGGTCTGCGCTATCTGTTCCCTGCTTTGTGCACTATGGGCGATGAGGAAAGTACCGATGAAAGTAGCAATGTGCCGGATTTTCCGTTAAAGTGAGATTGTTTCAAAAAGAAGGTGTGTCATGATGAATAATAAAACGCAGATTAACGCAAATTATCGCAGAAATAATTTTACAAGTTGTTGGTTGATATTTCAATATGATTGAAATAATCTGCGATAATTTGCGTTAATCTGCGTTTTGACACACTTTCTGATTTATTACCAGTATAATTATAATTACTACCAGTATAAACAGACCGAAATAAAACTAGAGTTTTATCTCTTCCGTGAATATCTCCCCGAAACGATTCTTAACTACCACCTTGATAGATTTTGCATCTTTGGAAGGCTGTGCACGGAAAAGATGACGTGTGCGATAACCCGTTTTCTTTCCCTTTACCATATTGATATAATCCTGATCCTCATCGTCAAAAGCCTGCATAGCACCTTTCAGCACTCCATCCTCGTACCAGTTTACCGTATACGTCCAGTCCCAATCCCAGATATTGGCTACCACATAGTCTTTCTGGCTTTCAAACTCTCCCGGTTGGTAAAGCCGGAACTGATAGTCGGGAGAACACCCTGTTGCCTTGTAACGCCATTTCACATCATCACCTTTCACTTGTACCACCAGATAACCGTTCGGTGCTCCGCAACGATTCACGTGTCCTGCCCACCATGCGCCGCAAGCAGCCCCGATATTATGTTCGTAAATGGTAGGAGCGGGCAACTGATTTTCATAAAAGTGCGTGTGTCCGGAGAAAATATGTACTTGGTAAGGCCTCAACAGTTGGAAAAGCGCATTGGCGTTGCGCGCATTTCCTCCTGCAGCTACCGTGTTATTAGCTACCGGAGCGTGAACGTTCAGGAACACGATATTTCCTTTGGGCACATAACTTAAATCCTTTCTCAACCAGTCCAAATCTTCCGGCGTGAAGCGTTCCGTGTATTTCTTGTTGCCGTCGTAGTCAATATCCTTCATTGCTATCACATGCACTTTACCGATATTGAATGAATAGTTGGCCGGGCCGAATGACTGATAATAATTCTGTTCCCCATAACCATCCGCCGGATGATCCGTCTGTGTCATGGATTTGTAGAGCAGGTTGAAGTCGTGGTTTCCCATCAGTTGGAACATCGTCATTCCCAAGTTGGACACCGCTTGACGGTAAGGAGCGTACAGGTTCATGGCATCCCACACCAGATCCCCCAGTCCCATGCCGACGATTTCGAAGTTCTTTAGTGAGTCAGCAGTCTGTTTCAGGTCGGGCACTGTTTCTGTGCGGAAGCGGTCCAGTTGCTTTTCGTTTCTCACTTGCGGGTCGGAAAGGACGATATAGACAAATTCATCCACCGGCTTCTGCCGTTTAGTCAATACGAAGTCACATTGGTTCTCGCTTTTCCCGGCGTCCAGATATTGATAGAAACCATCGGCTACCCCCTCTTTGGAAGGAAGCTCATACGCTGCCGGAGTAGAGATGTAAACCATCGGATAACGTGCCGGATCAGTGTTCAGAACATAGTTTCCTTCTGCATCAGTCGTATTGAAATGTGCCCCGTCCGTCACCACTACATCGCTGACGGGTTTACCTGTATTATCTTTCACACTACCTTTCACCACCGTCTGACCAAAGGCGGCAACAGCATTCAGCTGGAAAAGCAAGACCGCTGCAAACAGCGTATTTCTAAAATTGATCTTTTTCATTGCTTATAACTTTCTTAAAGTAACCTGATTGAATAATGCGATAATTTCTTCCGGTTCATCTGCCGACTTGAGAGCCTCCTCAAAAGACTTGCTGTTATCATCGAAACACATCACATTGGCACAATCCAGAATATGACCCATGTTGAATGTAGCAACTTCCCGGCTCACCTCTTCTTTCTTCAATGCCTTCTTATAATATTTATTCACCTTATTGACTGCCTTGTAAATAGAAGGCTTCAAAATTTCGACCGAAGAATCCGTAAATCCGATTGTTACATCATACTCATGCGTATAATTCTGGATGAAAGTATTCCATTTTCCGGTAATGTCACTTCCCAGATAATGTTCCGTTTCAAACACCGGTTTGGTAGTCGGGATTTCTCCATACACGTCGAATATAAACGCCGCTTTCGGCTTTTTGCCTACGGGAGTAGCTTCTTTTTCGTTTTTGGAAACATTGTCTTTTCCGGAGATATTCTCGTTCATGGCGAGCTCTCCTTTCTGCGCCATTGCTGCCATCGTTATAACTAACACAACAGCCATACTGATTATTCTTTTCATATTCATTGAATTTTAAAGATTGATTGAAATGATGATTATTGCCGCAATCTTGGTAACCGACACATTCATTTATTGCTGCCACATCAGTCGAATATGGAAGTCATCGCCTCCCATGTTCGCTTTAGCCGCCTGATAATTCTTCAGGTTAGTACGCTGCAGAGCAGACGGATATTTAAAGCGTTTCGGCATTTTGTTATTAGCATTTGCGATGCCGGGTCCCACAGGTAACACAGGAAAACCGGTACGGTTATATTCAAACCACTGCTGATAATCGCAGAAGAACAGTGCGACAAACTTCTGGTTCATGATTCGTTCCATCGTATCATCATAAGCAGCTTCCGGATTTTCAAAATAATGGTCAGGCATTTTCTGTCCCCACTGTTCGATAGCCGCCTGCACTCCCTTCTGATAAGCCTCTTTGGCAGCGTTGCTTCCTCCGTCGATCACTCCTTTTTTCAGTAATTCCGCTTTGATGAATTCCACTTCGGCATAAGGCATCATGGCAAGTTTCATAGGTGCTTTCGCCATTTCCTGATTCAGTCCTGAAGCTGTGATTGAAGGCAACGTCTGATAACCGCTGGGCAAACCCACATAATCTTTAGTTTGGTCGGGGAGAGTAACCTGTGTTGCATACACCTGCAGACGAGGATCGTTCCAACCTTTCAGCAGATTGACAAAGAACTCGGAAATCTGAACATAAGAAGTGAAATCCTGCGGACGGGTGAGCGGAGCTTCCTCCGGATAAGTTCCGCTGATGGCAAGCAGGGCAGCATCATCGTTCGATTCGAATACCGGATAAGTGGCGGGATCGGTCAGCATGGTACGCAGCTCCTGTTTCGCGTTGAATTCCGGCACGTCGATCACCCGGAGCAGTGCACGCAGACGGAGCGAGTTGCAGAACTTCTTCCATTTCAAAATACCGGTTGCATCCCCTTTGGACGTCTTGTACAACATTTCGCCCGATTGGTTGTAGATCAACCCGTTAGCTTTGTCGAACAACTCGTTGGCAGTTTTCAGATTGTCGATAATCTGTTGGTACACCTGCTGTTGGGTGTCGAACTTTGGTGCAAGTATTCCCTCGTCGGCGGAGCAGGCTTCGCTCATCGGAATATCACCGAAGGCATCCGTCAGAATCTGGTATAGCCAACATTGCAAAGTCAGCGATATAGCATCGTAGTTGGGTTGTTTGGAGGCTTCCGGCAATTTTCCGGTGAGGCGCATCATCTCTTTGGCGTTGTTGATCCATTTATAATAAGTAGTCCATGTGCCGTCTCCTTCGCTGTCCGTCATATACCACCATCCCACACCATTGGTGCTGCTGGTAGACACGGCACATTGCATCAGATCGTAGGTATAGCTGTTGTAGCGTTTCCAGTTGTAGACCGATGTTTCGTATAAAATCGGGTTGAGCAGCGTGCCGGGATTCACCTCATCCATGCGGGTGGGGTCTGTATTGAGTTCGTCGAAGCTGGTGCAGGAAGTCGTGCAGAGAGCTCCACACAAAGTCATTCCCCATACTATATTTTTGAAAAGTTTACAGGTTTTCATAAGTCAGTGTTTAAAAAGATACGTTAATATTCAGTCCGAAAGTACGTGCCGTAGGCAGTGAGCCCGTCTCCACACCGGTCACCATCGAACTTCCGTTGAGGGCGGCAGATTCGGGGTCGAACAGAGGATAGTCGGTGATACAGAACAGGTTGCGTGCGTAGAGTGCCACCGATGCTTTGCTGAACGGTGTTTTCTTCAGTGTGCTGTTCGGCAGCTTGTACTCCAGTCTCATTTCGCGTAACTTGAGGAATGAAGTGTCGAACGTGTTAGTTTCCACATTGGCCATCCGGTAGTATTCCTTATAATAACTTTCCACGGTCACCACTTTGGTGTTTGGCGAGTAAGTTCCGTCATCGTTCTTCACCGTTCCCGGGGCAATCATGTACATCCCGTCTTGTGGTGAAAGTCCGGCGGCAGCGATGCGCGGGTCGTCTTTCGACATATAAAATTCCGTTCCCGGCAGACGCCCGTTCAGCGTATGTTGCAGTTTTCCCTGTTCCGTCATTTTGTGGTGCGAGTGCGAGTACATTTTACCTCCCACCTGTCCGTCGAGCAAGACGCTAAGCGTGAAGTTCTTGTAAGAAAATTCATTATACAGTCCGGCTTTCCATTTCGGATAGGCCGTGCCGACGTATTCGATCTCTCCCGAACGTTCGGGCAATCCGTTGTCGTTGATGACCACATTTCCTTCCGGGTCGCGTACCAGTTTATATCCCCAGAGATCGCCCGTAGTTCCACCCACACGTCCGATGATAGACACACTACCGATACTGCTGATTAACTGGTTCTCATCCGCCCCTTCCGCCAGTGAGAGAATCCGGTTCTCGTTCTTAGACCAGGTGAAAGTAGCGTTCCAGCGGAAATCCCTGCTGACTACCGGAGTAACGTCCAACTGGATTTCGTAACCGCGGTTGCGGACACATCCCGAATTGATGGTAGCTTTGCTGTAACCTGTGGTCGGGTCCATCGGAGCATCCAGAATCTGGTTTTTGGTGCGGTTATAATAGAACGTGAAATCGAGTCCGATACGGTTGTGAAACATACGGAAGTCGAATCCCGTTTCGTAATTAGTCGAAATCTCCGGTTTGAAATCCTGATTATAGAGCGTAGAAGATACGATGGCCGATCCGGGGAAATCGCTCGTGCCATAATAGGGCGATGTCTTGTAAGGGTCTGTGTCGTTGCCGACCTGTGCCAGCGAACCTCTCACTTTCAACAGACTGATCTGTTCCGGCAACGTGAACCACTCGTTCATCACTGCACTGACGCTGACCGACGGATAGAAGAAAGAACGGTTGCTTTTCGGCAGGGTAGACGACCAGTCATTGCGCCCGGTGACATCGAGAAACAGTTTATCCTTATACGAGAAATTGGCCGTGAAATAAAGACTGTTCAACGCTTTCTTTTTGATAACCGTCTGCACGTTCGGGTTGGAAACACCGTTTGCCAGTTTATATACTCCCGGCGTAATCAATCCCACCACCGAGGCAGCCAACATATCGTAGCTTTGTTGCATCATGTTTCCACCTGCCGAAGCGTTGACACGCAATCCGTTGGCGAATGAATCATGGTAAGTAAATAAAGCATCACTGTTTAATTCATAATCAAACACATTCTGCTTCTTGAAAAATCCGTTTCCGAAAACCACGTCACTGATAGGACGATGCTGTTCGCGTTGGTCTGCTGACAACTGGATACCGGACCGGATCATGAAATCGAATTTACTGTTGATGCGCAGATTGGCAGAAACGGATGATACATTACTATGTTTCTCCGAAGGATTTTCAGATTCGTACAGAATGACATACGGGTTTCCGATAAATGAACTGTACGGTTGGAGCTGTTTCACATTTTCCTGTCCGGTGCGCCACATCGGACGCAACCAGTCGAGGTTGACATTCGGATTCTGGAAGATAAGGAAGTAGGAGATAGAATTACTGTTATATCCCAGTGCAGGCGTGTTGTTGAGCTTGCGGTACGTATAACTCGACTTGAAATTAATGCGCAGTGCCCTCGAAATCTGCTGTTGGGCGGAAATCATGGCGGTGATACGCTGGAAACCTGTATTGGGGAGAATCCATTCGTTCTTGGTGTGAGTGATGGACGCCCGCACGCTTCCCCGGTCGGATTTTCCGGTCAAGGCTACCGAGTTGGTCAGGGTATATCCCGTCTGGAACAAATCTTTGCGGTTGTTTTTGTACGCTACCCAAGGAGTGGCTACAGAAGCACGATCCTGTGTCACAGGATCATATTGGTAGAACAACCTGTTGGCGTCGAAGCGTGCTCCGTAGGCGCTACTGGTTCCGCTGGTGCTTGCGTAGCTGCCGTCTTCCGCTTTTCCGTAAGAGTAATAGGGTTGGCCTTCGTAGATAGAACCTGCCGGACCGATATTACTCGGCAATCCCTGTCCGAATTCATACTGGTAATCGGGCCATCTCATCACATCGTCAATACTGAAGTTACCGCTGTAAGACACACCGATACCTTTGGGTGCACCCGCTCCCGATTTGGTAGTCACCATAATCACGCCATTGGCTGCACGCGTACCGTACAAGGCTGTCGCACTGGCTCCTTTTAATACTTGGATGCTTTCGATATCATCCGGATTGATGTCGGAGAATCCGTTACCATAGTCCACGGAAAGTTCGCTGTTTGAACCTGCACCGTAGGCAACACCCGGATTGGTCATCGGACTACTCATCGGTACACCGTCCACTACCACCAATGCGTCGTTTCCGTTCTGGTTCAGCGAGACGTCCCCCCGCAGCGAGATACGGCTCGAATTGAGCGGGCCACCGGAAGAGATAACACTCAATCCGGCTACCTTACCGTTCAGTGCCGTCGACCAGTTGGTGGGCAGGGCGCTCGTAATCATATCCCCTTTCACGGTTTCCGTGGCATATCCCAATCCTTTTTCTTCACGTTTAATCCCCAAGGCAGTCACCACCACATCATTCAGTTGTTGCGACTCTTCTGCCAGTTTAACATTCATCGTGTTGCCTGCATAGTTCTTCTGTAGCGTTTTATATCCCACATAACTGAATACAAGCAAATCTTTTTGAGTCAATGTTTTCTTAGTCTTCAGGGAGTAGTTTCCATCGATGTCGGTCACCGTGCCGTCTGTCGAGTTTTTCACAGCTACGGTAGCCCCGATTAACGGTTCCCCACCTTCACTCGTTATTTTTCCTTTCACTGTTGTCTGTGCGTATGCAGAGCCACAGCACAAGAGCCCAATCGACAGAGAAAGCAGCCATTTGTTTCTTTTCATAATCTTTTACCTTGCTTCTTTTAATTTATTAAATGCAATAAAGTTATTCACACCTGTGTTTTGTTTCACGGTGCAAAGGAATACAAGGCAGATTAAGATAGTATTACAGATCTGTTAACAATCTGTGTTGTGTCGTAAACACTAATTAGTATAATCCGTTTGTTCTTGTGACAGAAGTTGTGGCATGGCGGAAAAAGCAAACAGATTTATCGGATAGTACATCCGTAATTCTTTAATTATCATTATATTTGTCACTTTATTATGAGGAAAGGTTTCTTTGCTTTGGGGCAATCGGCTGAATGATGTTTGGGTAGGAATAACCTATAATGTCTTTAATCTAAAATGAAAAATAATTAATGGAAATTCAGAATAGTATATTTAACTACGCTACTTTGCTTAAACAAGTCAAGGCACGGGTGGCACTCGCACAAAAAAAAGCGATTTACTCTGCTAATGAAGAAATGCTTTCTATGTATTGGGACATCGGCAAACTTCTTTGTGAAAGCCAGAAACAGATAGGCTGGGGAAACAATGCGCTTGAACAGCTTGCCAATGACCTGAAGAATGATTATCCGAAAGTGAAGGGCTTCTCAAAAAGAAACTGTCAGGTGATGATTCAATTCTATAATGAATATAATCAGCAACTTACAAATGCGCAACCAGCGGTTGCGCATTTGCAGGCAGCTTCCATGGTATTGCCGATAAAGCAATTAAGCTGGTCACACAACATCATTTTAATACAACGGGTAAAGGACCTGAAAGCTCGCTATTGGTATATGATTCAATGTTTAAAGAGTGGCTGGAGTCGTAATTTCTTAATCGAAGCGATCAATCAGGACTACTACCATACCTACGGAGCATTGGCAAACAACTTTGATACCACTCTTCCTGAAATACAAGCCAAGCAGGTAAAAGAAACCTTAAAAGACCCCTATATCTTTGATATGCTGACTTTCACTGACGAATATAACGAAAGAGATGTAGAGTTAGGGTTGGTTAAACATATTGAAAAGTTCCTTCTCGAAATGGGAGCAGGCTTCGCCTTCATGGGTAGACAATATCACATCGAAGTGTCCGGCAATGATTTCTATATTGACATCCTTATGTACAATGTGTTTATGCACAGATATTTAGTCGTGGAGTTAAAAAAAGGTGACTTTCAGCCCGAATATATCGGCAAACTGAATTTCTATTGTTCCGCTGTAGATGATATTCTTTGTCGGGAAGGGGATAATCAGACGATTGGTTTACTTCTTTGCCAGAACAAAGATCGTATTATGGCTGAATATGCTTTACGTGACGTGCACAAACCAATAGGTATTTCTGATTATGAGTTGGGTAAATCAATCCCTCAAGATATAAAATCTGGATTGCCTTCCATCGAAGAACTGGAAAGTAGACTTTATCAGGGATTACAGGACAATGAAAATACAGAGTAATTTAGGTGCGGTGGTGTATAGGCGGAAAAATACACCACGCTCGCCTATCTGTAGTATTTTTGTTGTTTTTATTACATGGAATACTTACTCTGATATTCCTTCGGCGACATCCCCTCGTGCCGTTTGAAGTACCTCCCCAAATATGACTGGTCGGGAAAACCGAGCCGGTCGGCTATCTCCTGAATGGTCAGTTCGGTAGATTGGAGCAATACTTTGATTTCGAGGATGGCAAAGTCGTCGATAATCTTTTTGGCGGAGTCGCGTGTCACACTTTTGCAGATACCCGTCAGGTATTTGGTGGAGATGCACAGTTTGTTGGCGTAGAAAGTCACTTCCCGTTGCGAGATACAGTTTTCGTGTACCAGTGCGACGAAATTCTTGAAGATTTCATCCTGCCGGCTTCCCCCTTCAATTTCCCGGCGGTCGAAGTGGCGGTAACACTTATCGTAAATATCCAGCATAAACGATTGGAGATGATTCTTGGCAATCTGGTTGCGGAAGCGGTTTTCGCGGTCGTTGTATATGGCCGTTGTGGCATGAATCAAGCCGTTGATCGCTCCGGTATTTTCTTCCGGGAGCTTATAGCACGGTTTTTCTTTCATGAACCGGAAGAAAATCGGTTCGAACCGCAGGCAGGCTTCGCGAAACATTTCTTTGGGGAATCCGAAGAAAGAAGCAGTGAAATCGCTGCTGCTGCCGTTGACACGGATAATCGTTCCCGGCAAAAGCACGATTTGAGTATTTTCTACTATTTCATAGTCCTTCAAGTCGATTGTGACATGTGCCCATCCGCTTCTGCAAAAATAGATGGCACCCCCTTCCAGTTTCCACAGGCGATGCATAATTGGCGACAGGTTTTCGTCCATTCCGGCAACGAACGGTTCACGGAGGATGGCTAGGTTAGAGTTTTTTTGTTCCATTGTTCTTCTTATTTTGGGTACAAAAATAGGACTTTTTCACTAAATATCGGTTTTAATGTTCCTAAAATGAACAAAACTGAATACACTATGTCCAGTTTTCTATGAAGAAAACAGCCTACCTTTGCCGCGTTCAAAAATATTTAATAGGTAACAGAAAATGAGTAAAAAGGTATGTAAAGTGAAGCAAGGGCTATTGTTGCTCTGCTGTATGGTAGCTGCTACGGGCTGTAAACAAGCTCCTCCGGCACAAATGGAAACAGAATATGAAGTGATGACCGTTTCTCCGGCCGACCGGATGATTTCAAGCGCCTACTCGGCGACCATCCGCGGACGTCAGGATATTGATATTTACCCCCAGGTAAGTGGTACGTTGACTAAAGTCTGCGTAACGGAAGGTCAGCGTGTAAAGAACGGACAGACATTGTTCATCATCGACCAAGTGCCGTATGAAGCTGCTTTGCAGACGGCAGTGGCAAACGTTGAATCGGCCAAAGCCTCTCTGGCTACGGCGCAACTGACCTATGACAGTAAAGAGGAACTGTATAAAGAGAACGTAGTTTCCTCTTTCGATTTGAGTACGGCAAAAAACTCCCTGTTAGCTGCCAAAGCACAGTTGGCACAAGCCAAGGCGCAGGAAGTGAGTGCCCGCAATAATCTTTCTTATACGGTTGTGAAAAGTCCGGCCGACGGAGTGGTAGGCACGTTGCCTTACCGAGTGGGAGCTTTGGTAAGTTCCGCTCTTGCCCAGCCGTTGACTACCGTTTCCGACAATTCGGATATGTACGTCTACTTCTCCATGACGGAAAACCAATTACTGGGGCTGATCCGCCAATACGGTTCTAAAGAGGAAGCATTGAAAAATATGCCTGCCATCAACCTGCAACTGAACGATAAGTCAGCCTACTCCGAACAGGGACAGATTGAATCTATCAGTGGAGTGATCGACCGTTCAACGGGTACGGTCAGCCTGCGTGCCGTTTTCCCGAACAAGGAAGGATTGCTGCATAGCGGTGGTGCGGGTAACGTGATTGTTCCTGTTCAAAAAACAGGCGCGCTGACCATTCCACAGGCTGCCACTTTCGAAATACAAGATAAGAGATATGTTTATAAGGTAGTGGACGGCAAGGCTCAATCCAGTCAGGTACAAGTGACCCGCGTCAATGGCGGTCAGGAATTTATTGTAGATGAAGGATTGGCACCGGGAGATGTGATCGTGGCAGAAGGAGTAGGTCTGCTTCGTGAAGGCACTCCTATCAAGGCAAAGACAACTACTACTGAAAATTAAACCGAGGAGGAATCATTCATGAATTTAAGAACCTTTATAGAACGCCCCGTATTATCGGCAGTCATCTCTATCACGATTGTCGTAGTGGGTATCATCGGGCTGTTCAGCTTGCCCGTTGAGCAGTATCCCGATATTGCTCCGCCTACCATTATGGTGAGTACCACCTATTATGGCGCCAGTGCGGAAACATTGCAGAAGAGTGTTATTGCGCCTTTGGAAGAGGCGATCAACGGAGTGGAAGACATGACCTACATGACTTCTTCCGCCACCAATTCCGGTTCGGTGAGCATCACCGTCTATTTTAAGCAGGGCACAGACCCCGATATGGCGGCTGTCAACGTGCAGAACCGTGTATCACGTGCTACGGGACAGCTACCGGCGGAGGTAACCCAGGTCGGCGTGACCACTTCCAAGCGTCAGACGAGTATTCTGCAGATGTTCTCATTGTATAGTCCGGACGACAGTTACGACGAGAACTTCCTGTCCAACTATATCAGTATCAACCTGAAACCGCAGATTCTTCGTATCTCCGGTGTGGGCGACCTGATGATTATGGGCGGTGAATATAGTATGCGTGTATGGATGAAACCGGACGTGATGGCACAGTACAAACTGATTCCATCCGATATCACCGGTGTGCTTGCCGAGCAGAATATCGAATCGGCTACCGGTTCGTTCGGTGAAAATTCCGATGAGACTTATCAGTATACGATGAAGTACACCGGACGTCTCATTACTCCCGAAGAATTCGGGGATATCGTTATCCGTTCCACCGACAATGGCGAAGTCTTGAAACTGAAAGACGTTGCCGATATCCAACTGGGACAGGACAGCTACGCTTACCACGGTGGTATGGACGGTCATCCGGGTGTATCCTGTATGGTGTTCCAGACGGCAGGTTCCAATGCGACCGAAGTAAACCAGAACATCGACAAACTCCTTGAAGAAGCAAGCAAAGATCTTCCGAAAGGCGTGGAACTGACGCAGATGATGAGCTCCAACGACTTCCTGTTCGCTTCCATTCATGAGGTGGTGAAAACGTTGATCGAGGCTATCATCCTGGTTATCCTTGTGGTGTACGTCTTCTTGCAGGACTTCCGTTCTACATTGATTCCGCTGGTCGGAATTGTGGTTTCCCTGGTAGGTACGTTTGCTTTCATGGCGATAGCCGGATTCAGTATCAACCTGCTGACCCTGTTTGCGTTAGTGCTCGTTATCGGTACGGTGGTGGATGATGCCATTATTGTCGTCGAGGCGGTGCAGGCGCGGTTCGATGTGGGCTACAGGTCGTCGTATATGGCAAGTATCGACGCTATGAAAGGAATCAGTAATGCCGTTATCACCTCTTCGCTAGTGTTTATGGCGGTGTTTATTCCGGTGTCCTTCATGGGCGGCACTTCCGGTACGTTCTATACCCAGTTCGGTTTGACGATGGCGGTTGCGGTAGGAATCTCGGCTATTAACGCGTTGACTTTGAGTCCGGCTTTGTGTGCCCTGCTGCTGAAACCTTATATTAATGAAGACGGAACGCAGAAGAACAACTTTGCGGCACGTTTCCGTAAGGCTTTCAATTCGGCTTTCGATGTGATGGTGGATAAATATAAGACGATTGTATTGTTCTTTATCAAGCGCAGATGGCTGACATGGTCGTTACTGGCTTGTTCCGTGGTGTTGCTTGTGTTACTGATGAATAACACGAAGACCAGTCTGGTGCCCGACGAAGATCAGGGTGTTATTTTCGTGAATGTAAGTACGGCGGCAGGCAGTTCGCTGACAACGACGGACGAGGTGATGGAACGTATCGAAAAACGTCTGATGGAAATACCTCAACTGAAACACGTGCAGAAAGTGGCCGGTTACGGATTGTTGGCAGGACAGGGTAGCTCGTTCGGTATGTTGATTCTCAAACTGAAACCGTGGGATGAACGTCCGGGTGATGAGGACAATGTGCAGTCGGTGATCGGTCAGGTATATGCGCGTACGGCTGATATCAAGGATGCCAGTGTGTTCGCCATCTCTCCGGGTATGATTCCGGGTTACGGTATGGGTAATGCGCTCGAACTCCACATGCAGGATAAGATGGGAGGCGATATGAACGAGTTCTTCACCACCACCCAGCAATATTTGGGAGCTTTGAACCAGCGGCCTGAAATATCGATGGCTTATTCGACGTTCGACGTGCGCTATCCGCAGTGGACGGTAGAGGTGGATGCAGCTAAATGTAAACGTGCAGGTATCACGCCCGACGCTGTGTTGAGTACGCTGTCCGGTTATTACGGTGGACAGTATGTGTCCAATTTCAACCGTTTCTCTAAAGTGTACCGTGTCATGATTCAGGCCGATCCGGTGTTCCGTTTGGACGAAACTTCCCTCGATAATGCTTTTGTGCGTATGTCGAATGGAGAGATGGCGCCGTTGAGCCAGTTCGTTACGCTGACCCGTAGCTACGGTGCGGAATCGTTGAGCCGTTTCAATATGTATAACTCCATTGCGGTAAATGCGATGCCGGCCGACGGATATAGTACGGGAGACGCCATCAAGGCTGTGCAGGAAACTGCCGAACAGTCTCTTCCGAAAGGCTACGGCTATGATTACGGAGGTATCACCCGTGAGGAAAACCAGCAGAGCGGTACGACGATTATTATTTTCGGTATCTGCTTCCTGATGATTTACCTTATTTTGAGTGCGCTTTATGAGAGCTTCATTATTCCGTTCGCTGTGCTTTTGAGTGTGCCTTGCGGATTGATGGGTAGCTTCCTTTTCGCCTGGATGTTCGGACTGGAGAATAATATTTATCTGCAAACAGGTTTGATTATGTTGATTGGTCTGCTGGCGAAGACGGCTATTTTGCTGACGGAATATGCTGCCGAACGTCGTAAAGCAGGTATGGGGCTGATTGCTTCTGCGGTCAGTGCGGCTAAAGCCCGTCTGCGTCCGATTTTGATGACGGCATTGACGATGATTTTCGGTTTGTTCCCGTTGATGATGTCAAGTGGAGTGGGAGCCAACGGTAACCGTTCATTGGGTACGGGTGTAGTAGGCGGTATGACCATCGGTACATTGGCGTTGCTCTTCATCGTGCCTACTTTGTTTATTGCTTTCCAGTGGTTGCAGGAACGTTTGCGTCCCGTGCAGAGCAGACCGACACATGACTGGCAGATTGAAGAAGAAATCAAAGTGAGCGAGGAAGAAAAATCTAAAGCTGGAAAAGAATAATTCTTATTTTCAGACAGGAGAACATAAGAACAAATTTTTAGACAAAAGAACAAAAGAATACAAGATAAAGTTGATATAATCGGTATAATTGATGTAGTAGAACGCTGACAATAAGTTTGATATTTGTTCTTTTGTTCTTCTGTCTAAAAAAAAACTTTTACGCTTCTGTCTAAAAGATAAATGAGCATTTAATTAGGATGCAGTAATTTTGTCGTTATCATTAGTTTATATAATAAATTTATAGTTGAATGAGAAAAATAATAATTCTGTCCGCAGCAACGCTTATATTGAGCAGTTGCGGTATCTACCATAAATACAAACCGGTATCGGAAGTTCCCGAAGGGCTTTACGGCAGCGAGTCTGTTGCTGCCATCGATACGGCAAACTTCGGTAATCTCTCGTGGCGGGAGGTCTTTACCGACCCTTATCTGCAGCATTTGGTGGATTCGGCACTCTTGCGCAACACCGATATGCAGACTGCCCATTTGCGTGTGAAAGAAGCGGAAGCCACGCTGCTGACGTCCAAGCTGTCTTATCTGCCTTCTTTGTTTCTTTCGCCGGAAGGAGCTGCCAGCAGCTTCGACCGTGGAAAAGCTACACAAACTTATTCGCTGCCCGTGACTGCTTCGTGGGAACTGGATATTTTTGGAAAGGTGACAACAGCAAAGCGTCGTGCGAAAGCTGCCTACGAACAGAGCAAGGAATATGAACAGGCCGTCAAGACGCAGTTGGTAGCCTCCGTTGCCAATACGTATTACACGTTGCTGATGCTCGATTCGCAGTATGAGATAGCTGTGGCTACCGAAGTTGCTTGGAAGGAAAGTGTGAATGTCACCCGTGCCATGAAAAAGGCCGGGATGACGAATGAGGCCGGACTGGCGCAGACGGAGGCTACCTACTTCAATATATGTACCACCGTGCTCGACCTGAAAGAGCAAATCAATCAGGCGGAAAATTCACTGGCACTTTTACTGGCAGAAACTCCCCACAAAATACAACGCGGCAAACTGGGAAATCAGCAGTTGCCCGAAAACTTCTCCGTGGGTGTTCCCTTGCAGATGCTTGCCAACCGTCCTGACGTGCGTAGCGCAGAATTTTCGTTGGCACAGGCTTTCTATACCACGAATTCTGCCCGTGCCGCTTTCTATCCTTCCATCACGTTGAGCGGCAGCGCAGGATGGACCAACAGTGCAGGGAGCCTGATTGTCAATCCGGGTAAGTTTCTGGCTTCCGCCGTGGCTTCCCTGACGCAGCCTTTGTTTAATAAAGGAGCGAATATTGCCCAACTGAAAATAGCGAAAGCCCAACAGGAAGAAGCCCGCCTTAGTTTCGAACAGACCTTGCTGAACGCAGGTGTGGAAGTGAACGAGGCACTGGTGCAGTACCAGACTGCCCGCGAGAAAGCCGACTACTACAACAAGCAGGTGGCTTCCCTGCAAACAGCAGCCAAGAGCACAAGCCTGTTGATGAAACATGGCAACACCACTTATCTGGAAGTATTGACCGCCCAACAGACGTTACTCAACGCGCAACTGTCACAAGTAGCGAACCGCTTTACTGAAATCCAAGGCGTAATCACTTTGTATCAGGCATTGGGCGGCGGCCGTATGTAGGGAGGTATGTATGAATCCAGAAACACTGCGTTGCCGGATACTCGACTACACCAAGCGGGAAATGTACCTGCATGGTGCCGACGGGTTGACGATGGATGATATAGCCAGGGGAATGAAGATGTCGAAGCGGACACTCTACAAGCTCTTTCCCAGCAAAACGAGTCTGTTCCGTGTCTGTCTTTCTGATTTTGCCAACGGAATCAGAAGCCGGATCCAGCAAAAACAGATACGGATGGACAGCTCGTGCATGGAGGCACTTTTTATCACAGTGGATGGCTATCTCACCCTGCTTCATTCGCTGGGGAAGAAGTTGCTGATGGATATTGCTGCCGACAGGGAATACCGTGCTGCTTTCGAGCGGGAGGAAGCTTTTTGGTTGCAGCAGTTGATTGATGTTTTGACGCATTGTAAGATTTGCGGTTATCTGCTTCCCGGAGTCGATCCCGACCGTTTTGCACCGGATTTGCAGGAGGTCATCTATCAGAGCAGCTTGCAAGGCACCCCGTACCTGGTGCAGCGTATGTTGAACTATACGCTTCTGCGGGGGCTTTTTAAGATGGACGGCATCCGTTATATTGACGAACACCTGAAACCTGATAATTTGAATGTTTGTGTATGAAGAGAAAGAGGTGGGCTACCCTGCAAAGGGAGCTCACCTCTTTTATTTTCTTCGTTCGTAAACGGTTGGTTACAAGATAGTGCCTTTATGAATCCGATTGCTTTATAACCCTTCGATTATACTTAAAGGTAAATCGGTACATTCGGCGATAGCCTCATTGTCTATCCCTTTGGCTTTCATGTTCCGGGCTATTTTCAGCTGGGTTTCTTGTGTACCTTCTTTTATTCCTTTCTCCAACCCTTCTTTTATTCCTTTTTGTTCAGCTGCATCCATTGTCACCAAATAATCTCGGTACACTTTGACGCTATTGTCGTATCGCTCCCTGTCTTCCGGAGACATAGAAGCCACATCAGCGATATCTTCCAATTTCTCGAAGACAGCTTTTCGTGCCTTGAACGGCATGCGTTTTAAAGTTTCCATATTATTTAATATATAAATCCAACGTTCAAAATTCGTTTCGCATTCCTCTTCGTTTTTGTTGAAGAGAGGGAGGGCGATAAAGATTTCCCGGAACTTATCCGAGAAGAGTTCTCCTGTTTCCCTGTCACTTAGAATAACATCCGTGCGGAGTTTTATGTTCTTGTCGATAATGAAATTCATCAAGAAAACTCCGTATACGGCTTTTATTTCAAACTTCCATTCATTGCCTACCCTTCCTTGATTGACGATGGCACGCGATAAATAATAAATCGAGCGTTCTTTGAAGTTGCTTTGCATACGGTTCTGCATTTCAACGATGATTTTTTCGCCTGTGTCCGTGGTGCAATATACATCATAGATAATACCTCGTCCTTCCGGATAGAGCGGCAATTGCTCATTATTCAAAAACTGTAAGTCCGTTATCACTCGTTCACCTTCGAGCAGGTCGTTCAGAAATTCGATTAGTAAATCCTTAGACACTTCTCTGCCGAATATTAGTTTGAATCCGTAGTCGGTGAACGGATTGATAAATTTACTCATTGTTTTGGGTCGCTTCTTTTTATGTTTTGCAAAGAGACGTTTCTCTTTATACATAAAAAAGAGGCTTTTTCTTCGTATTACAAAGGTACGATAATTCTTGGTTTTTCATCCCTTTTGCGGTAAAAATAAAAAGGTTTCTCGTTTTTTTATGTATTACTCCTGTTCTTTATTTGGTGTTTTTCTGCGCTGATAGCACTCCACTAATACGTCCATAATTGAAAAAGATTAAGATTTAAGTAATTATGTTTTCTGTTCTTATGACATCGTAAATATTCAAAGAGTGAAAGATGAAGTTTAACTTTTTCTTATTTGTATATTGGGTAGATTGAAATAAAAACAGAAAAATATTCAAGATATTATTATCATGAAATATTGTGAAAGCGTATGTCGAAGTTTGTCTATAATCGTTTCCGACTATTTGTTGTGGATTTATATTTTGCATATTTGTTCCTTTTTGAAATTTTCAACAAAAATACTCCATGAACCAGAAGTTTCCCAAACTATCGATTCTTTTCGGCCGAGTTTGGCTCTAAACAGTCACGTAAGTACATTAATAACTTTTTTGTTGGAGTGTCTGGATAAGCAGAAAGAATTAGAGACAGAAAGAAACAGGAGCAAAAAAACAGAGGCTCTGTTTGCTTGAAACAGAACCTCTGAATGTATCAAACGGAGGCTCTTCCGCATAGGTTTGGAGCCTTCATTTAGGGGATAAAAAAGCATCTTTTTCCTGAACGCATTGCGAAATACTTTTTGAATGCAGATAACTCGCTATGTGGTAGATGGTTACATCCACTTTGAAAAGACCCCTTGAAACACTATCCTGAATTATTATAAATATATAAATAATAAACTATATATATTAAAATATATAGTTCGATTTTCCTATTTTTGAAGATTAATGTTTCATTTCTTCAGGTCCGTTCGGATAGACGATTGCCATCACAATTTTGGGAGGCCCCCAACACTGAACGATGATCTCCTGCATCTTCGGAGTCAGGTAGGTAGTGTGTTCGGTGTAGCCGGCAGCTTGCAGCTCGGCGGTGAGTGACAGATCCTGGTCGATCTTATCACGCATTCTTCTTCTGGACGAGGTAATGCCCGAAGGACACGGAAAGTACTCCATCGCAAATTGTGAGAATGGCTTGAAACCATTGATGATGTAGGTTTCCGTGACTGTTTTGTTTTCTTTCATTGTTGTAAAATTAAGTTGTATATCAAACCCATTTTGTCGGTTTAATTTCCCGCAAAAGTATGAAAAGGAATTGATTTACAACTATAAAATAAATTGAATTTTTAGGACGTAATTTATGTGTGTAAAAATCTATTTATAGTTTTGTTTTATCGAATAAATTCGGTTGTTAAATCAGTAAATAATAATTATTAAAAAAAAGTTGATGAAGAAAGAAGATTTAATTTCGTTTATGAAAAAAATCGCTGCCGAGTTGCAGCAAAGGGGAAATTTAGGGACTGCTCATGTGTACCGGAGCAGCTTGAATGCAATCCGCACCTTTCTGGGCTCGGACAAGATGCCGTTTCGGCAACTGACGCCTGAATGGTTGAAGCGTTTTGAAAACAGTCTGCGGGAACGTGGATGCAGTTGGAACACGGTGTCTACTTATCTGCGCACCTTGCGGGCGGTCTATAACCGTGCGGTCAGTCAGCGGAAAGCGACGTATGTGCCTCATTTATTCCGTTCTGTTTACACAGGTACGCGGGCAGACCGTCAGCGGGCATTGGACAATGAGGACATGAAGAAAGTGTTCACCCGTCTGGCGACACAATCCTCCGCCACTACTGCCATGCGCACTGCACAGGATTGGTTTATCCTGATGTTCCTGCTCCGCGGATTGCCGTTCGTCGATCTGGCTTATCTACGCAAGAATGATTTAAAGGAGAATGTTATCACGTATCGACGCAGAAAGACAGGCCGCACATTGTCCGTGACACTGACAACGGAAGCGATGTTTCTGTTGCAGCGGTATATGAATCGGGATGTCGCTTCTCCCTATCTGTTTCCCATCCTGCGGAGTGGTGAGGGAACGGAAGAGGCATACCGGGAATATCAGTTGGCATTGCGGGGATTCAATCACCAGCTGGCTTTGTTGGGTGAACTGTTGGGAATCAAAGGCAAGTTAAGTTCTTATGCTGCGAAACACAATGCTTTTGCTATCTAACTGAAAATTAAATAGTTCTCTTGTTATTTTTATTTAATAGGTAACTATTTAGAAACGAGCGAAATTCAGCGGCTTGTTTCATCTTGCATACATTCAAAGGACGTTTTTGTTATGCAAAAATAAGGTTTTCAAGTGAGAAAAACAAAATATCCTTAGGCTTTATCTCCTAAAAACTACCAGTAATGGGGGGCTGGAAAACAATCCTCCTTTTGAAGATATTTCTCTTCTTTTATGTACATATCCGCGTATGCTTTGCGGAACAAATGTCTTTTTCTATTATTAATATTCATCATTTCCTTTTTTGCCAAACGCATCTTACTATCAGGTCTGTCCTTTTTTCTATAGTTGTGTCCCTGGCATAAGACTGTCCTGCCGGGTTACGGGTATGGAAGTGTTCCTCTTCCCCTTTGTCTGGCGGTTGCATCTCAAAGGTTCATCCCGGGCAAGGCAGCCGGTAACACAAGCAGGGCGGTCCGTCGGAGTCCACGTAATAATTTCACATTTTCTGTGTTTCTTTCTGTAAGGCTTCCTTCAGCGTCTGCTTGTCCAGTGTTTTCTGTTTCGACATGAGCAGCTGCAGGGCGCAACGGCGCACCACGTTGGTTATGGAAGGAAAGGTAAAAATAATAAAAGAATTGATTCGCTTCAATAAAAATCCAGTTTTTTTCATATCGGACATTATACCTTTGTTGTTTCGGGTATATTAAAAGGCGTGCCATAAGAAACTTTACAAAAGTATTAGGACACAAAATCAATCTTTTCTATGCAGATATATGCTGAACTGATTAACCCAAAGGTCGGAGAAGATACGGACAAAATTTTCGATAAGATTAGTTTCATATATCGCTTAGCTAATTAGAAATGTATTCTACATAGAGATACACTTGGCACAAAAAACATCGTAAGATATATAACTTGATGCAATCCTTTCCGCACAGCCATGCAAGCGTCGGAACAAACAGGCGGGATATTTGACGTAACTTGTGCACCGCTTATCAACCTGTGGGGATTTGGCTTTACAAAGTTTGACAGCATCACTCCGCAACTCGTAGACAGTATCCGCCACTTTGTAGGCTTCCGAAAAGTGCGTTTACAGGGCAACCGTGTGATGAAAGACGATCCCCGCATCCTGCTCAATTTCTCGGTGCTCGGCGGCGGTACTATCTGTAACATAATCGCGTGTTTGTTCGACCGCAAAGGCATATCGAACTATATGATAGACATCGGCGGCGAAATGATAGCGAAAGGAAAGAACCCGCAAGGGTGGAATTGGTGCATTGGCATTGTCAGACCGAAGGATGACAGTACCGGAACAAACTCCGAGCTTGAACAAATTGTGCAACTGTCGGAACGGCTGGGACTCGCAACTTCCGGCAACTACCGTAATTTCTATCTGAAAGATGGAAGGAAATACGCTCATGCCATCAATCCGATAACAGGATATCCGGTTCAAAAGGATATATTGAGTGCTACAATTATTGCCCATCAGTGCATGCTTGCTGATGCCTATGCAACGGCCTTTATGACGTTGGGGAGCCGCAAAGCCCGTCAGTTGTAGAAAGAGCATCCGGAAATTGACAATTTCATTATCTATACGGACAGTTGCGGAAACTACCGGACAGAGTACTCGCCGCGAATGAAAAGGTATCTGGCAGATTAATGTTTTCTATATTCCTGCGGAGTAGAGCCGGTGAACCGTTTAAAGAATTGGGTGAAGAACGCCGTATTTTCAAATCCCAGCGAATGGGCCATCTCCTTTACGAACATATACGCAATTACTTCGGCGTGAAAGTGACAAAGGGAGTCGCTTTCCAGTTTATGGTGAACAACCTGTTGAGCAAGGAGTGCGGCTATCGTTCGATAACATTCATGGTGAAATTGGATATTACTTTTTAACAGTAGAAGGATAATAACCAGGAGCCGTAATGGAGAGATTACTTTCGTTACGACTCCTTTCGCATGCCGTCTGCATGATTTTAACGTCTCAACTCTCTTATTCACAGTCGTTAGACCATGTGTAGCCATGTGTATCGCATTCCACATCATTGTAGAAAAAATGCCCATCAGACATTTGCATTATGCAATATGAATAATTCATAAGGGTCTGTTTTACAGCAATATGATAAATATCCATTTATTTGGCACGGTGATTGTCTATTCTTTAGCGTAAGACGATAAGATGTTTAACAATTTAATAATTAGCATTATGAAAAAGGTATTGTTTGCAGTAGCACTGGTAATGGGATTAGGTAGTTCAGTAGCATTCGCTAACAACATGGCATCAGATGTTGAAATCGTTGCAATGGTGAACGAGTTTAAACCGATTGATATAAAGGAACTCCCGCAGGCAGTTCAGGACGCCATCAAGAAAGACTATGCTGAATCCACCATTAAGGAAGCAGCCGTAGAAGTGGCAGAAGATGGCGTAAAGACTTATAAAGTAACTTTGGTTGATGCCGTCGGAACCGAAAGCGTTGTGTTTTTCAACGAAAAAGGTGAAATGCTGAAATAATTCTGAATGGTTATTTAGGATAACAGTTACATTTGCACATAAAATAAACAAGGCTGTCTCAAATAAACTTTGGGATGGCCTTTTTTGTGTCTGCAAAAAATCGGGTAAGCCCTAACTTCGCTCAGCCAGAACTTGCCCATCTCCCTAATTTTTTGTATCTTAGGGCATCAAGTAAGATATCCCAAAGATAATGTTTAAAAGTTACACATCCAACGATAATCTGCTTTTACCTCCATGTTTAGGCGATTTTATTCCCCGGAACGATCCGGTCCGGGTTGTTCACCGCATCATTGAACAGATAAACCTTGAAGCACTTTACCGTAAGTATTCCCCTAAAGGCTGTTCTGCGTACCACCCACGCATGATGCTTCAGATTCTTGTCTATGCATTTGCGTAATATCTATTCCAGCCGTCGCATAGAAGAGTTCTGTCGTAATGACATACGCTTCATGTGGCTTACCGGCAATGTAACTCCTGACCATAATACCATCAACCGTTTCCGCAGCAGCCGGCTAAAGGATGTGCTGAAGACGATATTTGCAACCATTGTAAAGTTTCTCGTGGCGGAAGGTTTTGTAAGTCTGGATGTGGCCTGTACTGACGGGACGAAGATGGAGGTGAACGCCAACCGTTATACGTTCGTCTGGGGGGCAAATCTATACATACCCGCATATCCAGAATCGCGGAACAGCTTGAGGAGATATGGCAATACGCCGAGTCCCTCACCAAGCAGGAACTGCGTGATTCCGCTCCGGTTGCCTATCAGGATATCACCCCGGAGAAAGTGGAAAAGGCACTCGGGCAGATAGATGATGCCCTGAATGGAGTGGATGCTGACAAGAAGATGAAAGCGAAGGTAAGACGTGTAAGGAAGTCATGGCCTGAACAGCTCAAGAAATATGAATCGCAGGGAAAGATACTTGACGGACGTAACAGCTACTCAAAGACAGACAATGATGCTACTTTCATGCGCATGAAAGATGACCATATGAAGAACAGACAACTCAAACCCGGATACAATCCCCAGTTCAGTACCAATAAACAGTTCATTCTGAACTATACCATCCATCAGTGTTGGGCGATACCTCCACCTATCCTCTGCATATGGATGATTTCCATTCCCTCTACGGCAGATACCCTGACGTGTCTGTCTGTGATGCCGGATACGGAAGTGAAGAGAACTATCTGTATGCTTTCAGACATGGCATTGAAACCTTTATAAAGTACAATTATTTTCATAACGAAGAAACCGACGGCATGTATTGTCCTACGGGACAGAGAATGGAAAGACTCTCCGATGCAAGGCGGGTAACAAACAACGGTTTTGTGCAGACCATATCAAGATACAAGGCACGTAACTATAAGGGCTGCCCGTTAAGATGCCGGTGCTACAGAAGCCGCTCGGAAAGGATTGTACAGGTAAATCACCGTCTGAGGAAAATCAAGGAAAGAGAACGTGAAAAGCTACTCTCTGATGAAGGTCTGAAATATCGCAGTCAGCGACCACAGGATGTGGAAGCCGTATTTGGAAACCTCAAGAACAACAAGCACTTCAAGAGGTTCCATCTTCGTGGATTTAAGAAGGTTGAAATTGAGTTCGCCCTGCTAGCCATAGCATATAATCTTGCAAAAGTAGCCTCTTAGGAGGCTTATGGCAACGAAAAAGCAGTTTGAAAGGATGAAATCTTCAAAAGTAAGTTTGTAAACACCTCTTTTGAGACAGCCTCTCCTTTTTTAGTAAATTTGTATCTGTCTAATTTTTAAGCCCCTATATCCATACTCAATCTAACCAAACATCGCATGAAGTGGTACTGCTTCATCCAAATGCAACTGATAGGCACGTTCGTACATTATTTTGTGCTTGATTGTATCGTTATATCCATTGCAGCCATTATCTGTAGTCCATTTGTATCCATGACCCATTACAGACAGGCGTTGTTCAGTATGACTTATTTTTCCTCCCTGGTGTTTTTTATGGAGTATGCATTGTGCATTTTGCGGCACCGGCCAAATATCCGGATAGAGGCATAAACCGTGCACGATGGAAATATATTTTTTCATTCTACGGTTTGTGGGCTCCGTGACCATTTTCCCTTATATGTTAACCTATATGTATTGGGATACGAATATTGTCCATGCCATTATCCTCCTTTACATTTTTATTATTGTCAAATAGATAAGATACTCACGGAAGAGTGGGTTATGGCCTATACTGCCTGCGGCATCATGGTCTGTTTTTCTGCTTGTACTATATAGAGCTTAATGTACAGCTTGAGGATTTCAAAAAAATTGTGACGGGCTTTGGCAGGCAGTAATTCTAAGACTTTTAATGAAGAAAAATTAAGCCACCCCTTAAAAAAGGAGATATTTCCTTTGAAAGAATTCATTTCTTTTATTACATTTGTATTAGTCTTTTAAAAATAGAAGATTTATAGTAAAGCGTTAAGGCATTATCCAAGTTCAGGAAATCCCCAATTTCGAAACAACAATTGGATAATACATTGGACGCTCCACGTACTATTTATATAGATTTTTGTTATATATAGGCGTGGGGCTTTGTGTATTATATGTTGTTGAGTATGGGGATACTTCTGAACGGTAATACCAAAGTTCCCACGCTTAACTTTATATAAACACAACTCCAGGGAACAGGGTTGGCTTATTATAAACATTATGAAAGCAACTTGTTTTAAAAGCGAGACAACTGTCTCCAACGACTTCCCCCCCTTCGTTTGTTACTGTCTTTTGTGGAATATTCTATCCTTTCATTTCCATCCTGTCTCTTTCGGGACATACCGTTCATTATCATAATCATACAAATTACATGCCAAGACACTTTTCTGCCTTCTCCTTCTATGGTACTAGATAATAGTAACTCCCCCTGTCACACAGAGGAAGAACTTTGGTTGCAGGTACTTTCTCTATCAAGAGAGTTGCAGGACTGTAAAGCTAGTCTGCACCATAATACTTTGGACTGTATTTCCGATAAGATTGAAGGAATAGAAAGAGAACTGGATATCTTATTGGATATTCTGCAAGGAAGACAAGACAAAAAGACACCATAGCACTATTTTTTGTGACAATTTGTCTATGCGGATAAGTATCCTATTATTTAAGCCTCGTTTAAGAATTCCGTTTTATGGGTTACCCACAATCGAATGGAATTTTTATATACAGGGAATAACACATAATATTAGTAATGGATTTTCAATATTCAGAGTGATAATGGATAAACGAATAGAAAACGCCATGAATGAGTTGATCAATACAGAAATATGGTCAACCGGTTTATACCTGTCATTGCAGGTCTATTTTGAAGATGAACGGCTTCCAATACTTAGCTCCTGGCTAAACTCCCAAGCACAGGACAATATGAACAAGGTTTATCAGATGATGAATCGGATATGCCATGATGGAGGATGTGTTGCAATCAATGAAATGAAACGGGATACACATGAATGGACAACGCCATTGAATGCCCTGAATGAATTGCTTGAACACGAGCAGTACATATCATGTCAGGTAAACACATTTCTCATATTATGCCGGAATGTGAACATGTCCTTCCATTCTTTCATCAGCGGGCTGTATGCAGACCGTATATATGTAAGTACGGTATTTATGGAATTATTACGTATCCTCGCCAAGGAAAACGAACGGAGACTACCTTATTTTTGACGGTATGGATTTAAGATTGATATTCTGCAAAATTTAATATTGCAGAATGCTATCTGGTATGTTTTTTGCGATATAATAATCGACAATAAAATATATGTCATCATGGATATATTTGTATATATAACATTGTGTTTCACTTCGCTATTCACCTTGATGGACCCGCTTGGAGTGATGCCGGTATTCCTGCAAATGACTGATGGAATGGATACGAAAGAACGCAGATGTATCGCCTTGAAAGCATGTACCATTGCATTTATCATATTAGTCCTTTTTACATTATCGGGCAGGTTCCTGTTTCATTTTTTCGGCATCTCAACAGACGGATTCCGGATTGTGGGAGGTATCATCATCTTTAAAATCGGATATGATATGTTGCAGGCACATTTCACCCATGTGAAACTGAATGAAACTGAACGAAAAGAATATTCCAAAGATATAACCATCACACCTCTTGCCATTCCGATGTTATGCGGTCCGGGAGCGATTTCCAGTGGAATAACATTGATGGAAGATGCTTCGGAATATACTTTCAAAATAGTATTGCTTGGCGTAATCGCTTTGGTCTGCATTCTTTCATTCTTTATTCTGTGCGCGTCCACCCAGCTTTTAAAAATCTTGGGAGAGACGGGAAACAATGTAATGATGAGACTGATGGGACTTATTCTGATGGTGATCGCCGTGGAATGTTTTATCAGCGGGATACGTCCGGTATTAATTGAAATTTTGAAACAAGCCCATGCTTGTTCTTAAAGAAGAGAGATAATTTGGATTTATTATTAACATTAAAAGTTTGATTCGTCATGACTGAAAAATTGCAAAATGCCCTGAATGAGCAAATCACAGCAGAATTATGGTCTGCCAACCTGTATTTATCGATGTCTTTTTATCTGGAAAGAGAGGGCTTTTCCGGAATGGCTCGCTGGATGCAGAAACAATCTGCAGAAGAGATCGGGCATGCATATGCCATTGCTGAGTACATGATTAAGCGTGAGGCAACCCCGAAAGTGGACAAGGTCGATGTGGTTCCACAAGGTTGGGGTAACCCTGTTGAAGTATTCGAACATGCTTTGGAGCATGAAAAACATGTTTCCAAACTGATTGATGAATTGGTACAGGTAGCATCCGAAGAGAAAGACAATGCCACTCAGAACTTCTTGTGGCAATTTGTTCGTGAGCAGGTAGAAGAAGAAGCGAATGTACTCAATATTGTTAGTCGGCTAAGGAAAGCCGGAGACAGTGCTATCCTTTTTATGGATGCAAAACTGGGTGAACGGGAGTCATAAACCAGAATAATCAATAAAAATAAATAAGATGAAAATAGTAGATTTATTGGGAGGACAGGCTGAGTACTACCTGAACCATACATGTAAGACGATAGACAAACAACTTATCCATATTCCGGGACCGGATATGATAGATAAGGTATGGATGAATTCCGACAGGAATATACGCACCTTGGAGAGCCTACAAGCCCTGTACGGGCACGGGCGTTTGGCCAATACCGGATATGTCTCCATCCTGCCGGTGGATCAGGGGATAGAACATTCTGCAGGAGCGTCTTTCGCCCCCAATCCGCTTTATTTCGATCCCGAAAACATCATAAAGCTGGCCATTGAAGGAGGATGCAACGCCGTGGCATCCACATTCGGAGTTCTGGGAGCTGTGGCACGTAAGTACGCCCATAAGATTCCTTTCATCGTGAAGTTGAACCATAACGAGCTGTTGACTTATCCGAACAGCTACGACCAGGTAATGTTCGGTACGGTAAAAGAGGCATGGAACATGGGTGCTGTAGCTGTCGGCGCTACCATTTATTTCGGTTCGGAACAAAGCCGCCGCCAGATAGTAGAAGTGTCACAGGCTTTTGAATATGCCCACGAACTGGGAATGGCTACTATTTTATGGTGCTATTTGAGAAACAGCAGCTTCAAAAAGGATGAAACCGACTATCATGCCGCTGCCGATTTAACAGGACAAGCCAACCATATCGGGGTTACCATCAAAGCCGATATCGTGAAGCAGAAGCTCCCATCCAATAACGGCGGTTTCAAGGCTATCGGATTCGGAAAGACAAACGAGCGTATGTATTCGGAACTGACCACTGACCATCCGATAGACCTTTGTCGTTATCAGGTGGCGAATGGCTATATGGGACGTGTCGGATTGATCAACTCGGGCGGGGAATCCCATGGGGAATCCGACCTGCATGATGCCGTCGTAACGGCAGTAGTAAACAAGCGTGCAGGTGGTATGGGGCTGATCAGCGGTCGTAAGGCTTTCCAGAAACCGATGAAAGACGGAGTTCAACTTCTGAACACCATTCAGGACGTATATCTGGATTCTTCAATAACCATTGCATAAAGGAGAAGTATCCATGAAAAGAATAGTGTTATTACGTCATGGCGAAAGCCTATGGAACAAAGAAAACCGTTTTACCGGATGGACGGACGTGGATTTAAGCGAGAAAGGAGTCGAAGAAGCCTGCAAGGCAGGCGATGCATTACGGGAGGCCGGATTTTCTTTTGAGGCAGCTTACACTTCTTACTTGAAACGTGCCGTAAAAACGTTGAACTGTGTCCTGGACCGGCTGGATGAAGACTGGATTCCGGTTGAAAAGACCTGGCGGCTGAACGAGAAGCATTACGGCATGCTTCAAGGACTGAATAAGAGTGAGACGACGGTCCAATATGGTGAAGAACAAGTACACATCTGGCGAAGAAGCTATGACGTGGCTCCCGCTCCGGTAGGCAAAGATGATCCCCGTAATCCGGGCATGGATATCCGCTATGCCGGTGTGCCAGATAGGGAACTTCCCCGTACGGAATCCCTGAAAGATGCTATTGGGCGTGTCATGCCTTACTGGGAATGCATCATCTTTCCCGCATTGATGTATAAGGACAGCCTGCTGGTAGTCGCCCATGGCAACAGCCTGCGCGGAATCATCAAGCATCTCAAAGGGATTTCCGATACGGATATTTCCAACCTGAACCTGCCTACGGCGGTTCCTTATGTCTTTGAATTTGACGACAGACTGGTTCTTGTCAAGGACTACTACCTTGGAAACCCGGAAGAGATACGGAAACGGACAAAGGCTGTAGCCGAACAAGGTATGATCAGACGATAAAAGTCAGTCAATCAGACTGGATTGTATTGTCTTTTTGAATATTTTATTTATTAACAATTAAAAAAGGAGGTAAAAATGGTACCTGTAAAAACAAACTCAAACTGGTTGCCGAGTATTTTTAACGATTTCTTCGAGAATGAGTGGCTGGCAAAAACGGGAGTTACGGCTCCTGCCATCAATGTCATTGAGAATGACAAGGACTACAAGGTTGAAATGGCGGCTCCCGGAATGACAAAGGATGATTTCAAGGTGAATGTTGACGAGAACAACAACCTGACAATCTGCATGGAAAAGAAAGAAGAGAAGAAGGAGGAGAAGAAAGACAAGAAGTATCTCCGCCGCGAATTCTCATATTCCAAGTTCCAGCAGACCATCCTGCTGCCTGAAAATGTGGAGAAGGATAAGATCTCCGCAAAAGTCGAACACGGGATTCTGTCCATTGAAATCCCGAAAATGAAGGAGGAAGAAAAACAAAAAACTTTCAAGGCTATCGAGGTTAAATAATTCCAGATCTGGAATGTCGTAAGGTCGGACAGGCTTTTCTTGTTCGGAAAAGCCGTCCGACCTTTAACAGACACTTCCGGAACAGGGAACCGGCACAACCGATGAAGGAATTCAATTTTGAAAAAGAACTACTTGGCGTACAGGACGAACTGTTCCGTTTTGCGTACAAACTGACAGCTAACAGGGAGAAGGCGGAAGACCTGTTGCAGGATACCCTGCTCAAGGCAATGCTTCACAAAGAAAGTTACAACAAGAACACGAATTTCAAAGGGTGGCTGTTTATCATCATGCGCAACACGTTTATCAACGGTTACCGGGCGGAGGTCGGTCATACCCGCCTGTACATATCCTCCGATCCTGCATATTATTCGCGGATCATGGACGAGTCCCGTACAGAGGAGGTGGACAAGAACTATGACCTGGAAAAGATACGTAATGCCATCAAAAGTGTACCGGAGTCACATTTCATACCTTTTGAGATGTACCTGTCAGGATTCAAATACCGTGAGATAGCGGAAAGAACCGGCGTGAGTTTGGGAACTATAAAGAGCCGTATTTTTCACTGCCGGAAAAAACTGAAAGCTATATTGGCAGAATGAAACAAAACAAGAACTGAGATAGATGAAAAAAGATGAATATATAGGAATTCTGACTTCCGGAGGGGACGCTTCCGGAATGAACGCGGCTATCCGTGCCGTGACCCGCGCCGCTATTTTTAACGGATTTAAAGTGAAAGGAATTTATAGAGGTTACGAGGGGCTGATTGCCAGTGAAGTGAAAGAACTCACTACGGAAGACGTAAGCAGCATTATCCAGAGGGGAGGTACCATACTGAAAACAGCCCGCTCCGAGACTTTCATCACTCCCGAAGGACGCAAGAAAGCTTATGAGATCATACAGAAAGAGAACATCAATGCATTGATAATTATCGGTGGAGACGGTTCCCTGACGGGAGCCCGGATCTTTGCGGAGGAGTATGATGTGACGTGCATAGGATTGCCCGGCACCATTGACAATGATCTGTACGGCACCGATTTTACCATAGGATATGATACGGCCCTGAACACCATCGTGGAGTGTGTGGACAAAATCCGGGATACGGCCACCTCGCACGACCGCATTTTCTTTGTCGAGGTGATGGGGCGTGATGCGGGCTTCCTGGCACAAAACAGCGCAATAGCTTCCGGTGCTGAAGCGGCCATCATTCCGGAAGACCGGACGGACGTGGACCAGTTGGAAACATTCATCGGACGTGGATTCAGAAAGACGAAAAACAGCAGCATCGTAATTGTGACCGAAAGTCCTGAAAACAAGAATGGAGGTGCCATGTATTACGCCGACCGGGTAAAGAAGGAATATCCCGGATATGATGTCAGGGTTTCTATCCTGGGCCATCTGCAACGGGGTGGCGCTCCGAGTGCCAATGACCGCATACTGGCAAGCCGGCTGGGTGAAGCCGCAATCCAGGCCTTGATGGAAGGCCAGCGAAATGTTATGATAGGCATACGGAACAACGAGATTGTTTATGTTCCTTTTGTCCAGGCAATCAAAAAGGACAAGCCTATTGACAAAAGCCTGATCCGGGTCCTTAACGAATTATCGATCTAAAATAACCGTTAATATGTCAGAAGTTGCTCCTTTAATATCGGATCTTGCCATAATTCTGATTATTGCCGGTATTGTAACCGTCATTTTCAAGTGGCTGAAGCAACCGGTCATATTGGGCTACATTGTAGCCGGTATTATGGCGGGTCCTTCCGTTTCCCTGGTCCCGACTGTTTCCGATCCTGCCAATATCAAAATATGGGCGGACATCGGTGTCATTTTTCTGCTGTTCGCGATGGGACTGGACTTTTCGTTCAAGAAATTGATAAATGTGGGCATTACGGCTATCGTTGCCACTGTCACTATTGTATGTGGCATGATGTTCATAGGCTATACAGCGGGGAATGCAATGGGGTTCTCCCACATGAGCAGTATTTTTCTGGGTGGAATGTTGTCCATGTCGTCCACGGCCATCGTATTCAAGGCCTTCAATGACATGGGACTTCTCCAACAGAAATTCACCGGCATTGTCTTGGGGATTCTTGTCATCGAAGATCTGGTGGCGGTAGTGATGATGGTTATTCTTTCCACGTTGGCGGTAGGCAAACATTTTGAAGGGAAGGAGATGCTGGAAAGTATATTGAAGCTGGCCGCTTTCCTGATTTTCTGGTCGGCATTGGGTATCTATCTGATACCTACCCTGCTGAAGAAGATACGCCGTTTCACCAGCAACGAGATTTTATTGATAACCTCTCTGGGACTTTGCCTGGGAATGGTGATGATTGCGACAAAAGCGGGATTTTCTGCCGCATTGGGAGCCTTTGTCATGGGGTCCCTGCTGGCAGAGACCGTTGAAGCGGAAAAAATCGCACATATCGTACAGCCGGTAAAAGACCTGTTCGCTTCCATATTTTTCGTGTCGGTGGGAATGATGATCGATCCTGCCATGATGTGGGAATATGCCGTCCCTATTCTTATCCTGACATTGCTGGTACTGTCCGGTCAGGTCCTGTTCGGGAGCTTTGGTGTCCTGCTTTCCGGCCAGCCGTTGAAAATTGCCATACAGTCCGGCTTTTCACTGACACAGGTCGGTGAGTTCGCATTCATCATCGCATCTTTAGGCGTCAGTCTGAATGTCACGGACAAGTATCTCTATCCGGTCATAGTGGCCGTATCTGTCATAACGACTTTTCTTACCCCCTATATGATACGGCTTTCGGAACCGGCATACCGGTTTATAGACATCCACATGCCTGGATTCCTGAAAGATTATCTCGTACACTATACGTCCGGGGCAATGACTGTAAAACACCAGGGCACTTGGCATAAACTGATCCGGTCTATGCTGGTGTCTGTCACACTCTATCTGGTCGTATGCGTTTTTTTCATCACTTTATATTTTTCCTATGTGCATCCTTTGATTAGGAAAAGTCTGCCGGGAATGGAAGGGAACTTGTTGGGCTTCATCATCATCTTTCTTGTCATATCCCCGTTTCTATGGGCCATCATCATGAAAAAGAACAATTCAGCCGAGTTCCGTAAACTCTGGACGGACAACAAGTTCAACAGAGGGCCTTTGGTATCAATCGTACTTGTCAAAATACTGATTTGCACGATTATCATGATGAGTATCATTACCCATCTTTTCAATGTTGCCTTGGGAGCCGGGCTGGTAGTTTCTTCCCTTATCATTGCCGTCATTTATTTCTCCAAGCGGATCAAGAAACGGTCGCTGACTATAGAGAGACAATTTATGGCAAACTTTCAAGGGACGGATGGGAATGGACTTTCTACAGAAAGTGATACAGGCTCCACCCTTGGCAGCAATATCCCGTTCAAGGAATTACATTTGGCGGATTTCACAGTATCCCCTGATTCCATATATGTGGGCAGAACATTAAAAGAAAGCAGCCTGCGCACCTTGTTTCAGATAAATGTGATTTCAATCACCCGTGGAGAAAAACGCCTGGATATACCACAAGGGGAAGAGCATCTCTATCCATATGACAAGGTTACGGTCGTAGGTACGGACCGGCAGTTGGAAAGCTTCCGGACATCCATGGAGCAAAAGAAGGTAGAAAGGAACGGGAACGGAACATCCTCGCAGGATGAGATGGAAATAGGGCAATTTCCTGTCGAAGGAGGTTCACCATTGATCGGAAAGACGATCCGGGAGGCAGACATATCGGATAGCATCATTATCGGAATAGAGAGAAGTACCGTGAATATTATGAATCCAGACCCTGATACAATTTTCAAGGAGAATGATACGGTATGGATTGTCGGTAAACGAAAAATAATAAAAGGATTGAATAAAGATTAGAACTTATTTAATTTAATATAAAATGTCATGGAATATTCAAGTTATAATGTAAATACCCCTCAATGGAGGGAGATTACAGTAGGTTCACATCTTCCTGCAGAACTGCGGAAGCTTGCAGAAATCGCACATAATCTCTGGTGGACATGGAATGATGACGTAAAGAAACTGTATTGTGATTTGGACCCGGGACTTTGGAAAGAGGTGGAACAGAATCCGGTATTGTTTCTGGAGCGGATAAATTATGAAAAGCTGGTAGCGCTGGCACATGATGAGAACTTTGTCTATAAAATGGATGCCGTCTATTCCGCCTTCAAAAAATACATCGATGTGGAACCGGACCACCAGCGCCCGTCAATAGCTTATTTCAGCATGGAATACGGCTTGGATGAAGTTCTTAAGATATATTCCGGTGGTTTGGGAATGTTGGCGGGGGATTACCTGAAAGAGGCGTCGGACAGCAATGTGGACCTTTGTGCCATAGGACTTTTGTACCGTTACGGTTATTTTGACCAGTCGCTTTCCATGGACGGCCAGCAGACAGTCAATTATAAAGCGCAGAATTTCGGGCAGCTCCCGATTGAAAAGGTAATGCAACCGGATGGGAAACAACTGGTAATCCACGTCCCCTATGCCGACAGTTTTGTGGTACATGCCAATGTTTGGAAAGCCAGTGTGGGGCGTATCCCCCTTTATCTGCTGGATACGGACAATGAACTCAACAGCGAGTTTGACCGCCCTATCACTCACCATCTGTATGGAGGTGACTGGGAGAATCGGCTAAAACAGGAAATTCTGCTTGGCATAGGCGGGATGATGACGCTGAAAGCTTTGGGTATAACGAAGGATGTATATCACTGTAATGAGGGGCATGCCGCATTGATCAATATCCAGCGGCTTTGTGATTACATAAATGGCGGCTTGAATTTTGGGCAGGCCATGGAGCTGGTACGTGCTTCCTCACTTTATACCGTACATACTCCCGTACCCGCTGGTCATGATTATTTTGACGAAGGGCTTTTCAATAAATATATGAAGGGATATCCTGGCAAGTTGGGTATAACCTGGGATAACCTGATGGATCTCGGGCGTCACAATCCGGGAGACAAGGAGGAACGTTTCTGCATGTCTGTCTTCGCCTGCAAGACCTGCCAGGAGGTAAACGGCGTCAGCAAGTTACATAAATCGGTATCCCAGCAAATGTTTGCGCCGATCTGGAAGGGATACTTCCCGGAAGAGAACCATGTGGGTTATGTAACCAACGGGGTACATCTGCCTACCTGGTGTGCGGCAGAATGGAAAAAGCTTTTCAAGGACAATTTTGATGAGAACTTTTTCTGTGACCAGTCCAATCAGAAAATCTGGGAGGCTGTCTATGGCATCCCAGATGAAGAGATATGGAATACCCGGTTAAAACAGAAAGCAAAATTGCTGGACTATATCAAAAGCAAATGCAGCAAGGACTGGCTCAGGAGTCAGGTTGATCCGGCATTGAGCGTTTCCATTTTTGAGAGATTCAATCCCGATGCCCTTCTAATAGGTTTCGGACGCCGTTTTGCTACATATAAGAGGGCTCATCTTCTGTTCACGGATATAGACCGACTTGCTAGGATCGTGAATAATCCGAAATATCCGGTACAGTTCATCTTTGCAGGCAAAGCCCATCCCAATGACGGTGCCGGGCAGGGACTGATCAAGCAAATCGTGGAAATATCCCGGCGCCCGGAATTTTTAGGTAAAATCATATTCTTGGAGAATTACGACATGGACCTGGCGCGCCATCTTATCTCGGGTGTGGATATCTGGATGAATACCCCTACGCGGTTGGCAGAAGCTTCGGGTACGTCGGGCGAGAAGGCATTGATGAACGGTGTGCTTAATTTCTCCGTGCTGGACGGTTGGTGGTATGAAGGATACCGCAAGGATGCCGGATGGGCACTGACCGATAAAAGTACTTATCAGAATGAACAGTACCAAAACCAGCTGGATGCCGAAGCCATCTATTATTTGTTGGAGCATGACATCCTGCCACTATATTACGAGCATGGGGGGAAGAACTATTCGGAAAACTGGGTCAAGTATATCAAGAACTCAATCGCACAAATCGCTCCCCATTTTACCATGAAAAGACAGTTGGACGACTACTATGACAGGTTCTATAACAAGCTGTCAGAGCATTTCCATATTCTGGCAGCCGACAACTTTGCGAAGGCGAAAATGATGGCTGACTGGAAAGCAAACGTCCGGAGCAGATGGGATGCCATAGAAATCAAATCCATAGAGGCTGGGAATGGGCTGAATGCCACGGTTGAAGCCGGAAAGGAATATGAGGTGACGGTTGTCGTTGATGAGAAAGGCCTGGATGACGCAATCGGAATAGAATCGGTCATTATCAGGCATGAAGGCGGTCAGGATCACATATATGAGGTAATTCCCCTTTCGTCAGTTTCCAAGAATGGGAATTTATATACCTTTAAGGCGACATCCGGCATTTTCAACGCCGGAAGCTTCAAGCAGGCCTTCCGTATGTATCCCAAGAATGCTTTGTTACCTCACCGGCAAGATTTCTGTTATGTACGATGGTTTTAATGAACAGTAAAAGGATATGCAAAAACAACGTATGAGCGGGCAAAATCAAAAAACAGATAAACGGATAGCATGGTCGATCATCATCATGAACTTCACGGGAGTGTATGACTACGAGGCGTTTGCCCGGAACAATAAGTTTATATGGCTGGACTGTCGTCATCTTTATGGTACAGAGGGCTACTGTGACAGGGATGGTACTTTGGCTTTGAAGCGGATGATTGCTGATTATCCGGCGGAGGGAGTCCATTTCATCGATTCAGGCAATTATCATTATTTGACTAAATTCTGGACAGACAAACTCGAAACTCCGTTTTCGCTGATTGTGTTCGACCACCATCCCGATATGCAGCCACCGTTGTTTGACAACATACTTTCTTGCGGAAGTTGGGTAAAGGATATATTGGACCATAACAACAACTGCAAGAAAGTAATTATCGTAGGTGCTTCAGACAAACTGATACAGGCTGTGCCGAAAGGATATGAAAGACAAGTCCGGTTTTACAGTGAAACTACGCTCATGCACGAAGAGGGTTGGCAGGACTTTTCTTCCGGACATATCAACGGGCCGGTTTACATTTCCATAGACAAGGATGTCTTGAATCCGGCTTCGGCAGCAACAAACTGGGATCAAGGTTCTCTCAGCTTATGGGAATTGGAGAAACTGCTGGCTGTTATTCTTCAGAAAGAACAGGTAGTGGGCATTGACATCTGTGGGGAATGCTCCACAACACTCAATCTTTTTGAAGAAAAACGGGAAACCATCATGGATAGCCGGGCAAACAAAGAATTGCTCAGACTTATCCGGTCATCCTCCGGCCTTCAATAGAATTAGTTTTTTCTTGTTATTATAATTTATCATATAAAAATAATTTAGCTTTATGAAAACAATTGTTCGAAGAATTGGGCTTGTTGCACACGATGCAATGAAAAAAGACATGATAGAGTGGGTTCTCTGGAACTCGGAACGTCTGATAGGACATAAATTCTATTGTACGGGTACAACCGGTACACTAATTAAAAAAGCCCTTGAAGAAAAACATCCTGAAATCAAATGGGATATCACAATCCTGAAATCTGGTCCTTTAGGAGGTGACCAGCAAATTGGTTCGCGGATCGTAGAAGGAGAAATAGACTATCTGTTCTTTTTTACAGATCCGATGACACTACAGCCGCACGATACGGATGTGAAAGCATTGACCAGACTGGCTGGAGTTGAAAATATTGTTTTCTGCTGTAACCGTTCGACTGCGGACCACATTATTACGAGTCCTTTATTCACTGACCCAACTTACGAACGTATTCATCCGGATTATACCAATTACACGCAGCGTTTTGAAAACAAGGGAATCATATCTGAAGCAGTGGAGCAAGTGAAAAAGCGGAGGAATAAAAGTGAGAATAACATTTCCAAATGAACTGTAATAAGTAGTAGCATATTTATAAGGCTATCTAAGAAACAAGTTGTTTACATCTTTCAGAACTGGTATCTACTGAATGGTAATCTGCTTCCACCAACCAGAAGGGTTGGTGGAAAGAAACCACTTATAAAATATTTCGCTTCCTTTATGCATCCCAGTCGAAAAAGGACAAGGGCATTGCGGGTGTACATCACTCCTTTCACCTTCTTGTTTAGTCCTTCCAGCAAAGTCTTGCTACCAGTTTTTTCTGGAACTACCTTGTGAAAAATTATGCGAAAATCGCCTTTCTGTGCCCGGATTCATCCGCAGGATCCCATGCCAAAGGGACATGGAACATGCCGGTAGCTTATCCCCCACGACTCCGGAGCATCAGGGGGTAGGGACGGTTTGGCGGCAGGTTGCCGTTAAACCGTACGATTTTCGTTTAACGAAAACACAACTTGCTGTCCGCAGGAGCGGACCATGTTTCTCCAATAATTATTGTGTATCAGACCATTGTGTGGCTATTTTCCTGTGGTTTGTGGGGCTTTTCCATCAGATATTTGCCGGCTGTTCTCCCCATTAAAGGATAGATATATCTCCATGACCATGTGACTTACGCCCATAATTCGGGGATAAGGAGGCGAATATACGGAAAATCTGCCCTTTACATGCCCTATTGTCCATTAATGGATTGCTACTTCTACACTTCTGCAAATGGAGAATGGGCATGTAGCCGTGTACGACTTATGTTTTTTCTTCATTGTCTCCATTAACGGATTGCTACTTCTACACTTCTGCAAATGGAGAATGACATGTAGCCGTATACGCCTTATTGTTTTTTCATCGTCTCCATTAACGGATTGCTACTTCTACACTTCTGCAAATGGAGAATAACAGGTAGCCGTATACGCCTTATTGTTTTTTCATCGTCTCCATTAATGGATTGAAACTTCTACACATCTGTAAATGGAGAATAACAGGTAGCCGTATACGCCTTATTGTTTTTCTTCATCGTCTCCATTAATGGATTGATATTTATACACTTCTGCAAATGGAGATTTTGAGATATCTATATCCGGAAGGATGCGTGCTCCCTTCGCTCCCGGCTATCCCTATTTTGATATCCGGCTATATCGCAATTCTGTGATAGCATTATCCGGATAGCGTATCATACGGCTATATACAAATATGGCTACACTATAATTCATGGTTGTGATGGAGATGGCTTTTCCCATCCGGTAACAGACCATGATGCCACGAGGAAAAAAGCGACAGCCGCAGAGAAAAAACGGATGGCAGGAACCATTATGGAATCTGGTAAATAGAAAATCCGGTACATGCGAATTCAGGCGATCATCCCGGATGGTAACCTGTCAAAGAGGCTTTTGAGACCTTTGAAATACCGATAATAAAAAAAACGAGATCAGGTATTTTGGCGGATGGCGGCAGGATTGCCGCCTCCGGCCCTTCCGAGTTTGTACGCGTCCTGCGTGAGGGCAGCTGGTTTGACAGCGGGTGCACCGACGGGGAGTACATGGTGAATTTCTCCGGGCGGTACAGGGAACTGCACGGGGTGACGGTGAGGACCGATACGCCGGAGCATTTCATGGACGACCTGAAAAAGTACGGTTACATCAAGGGCTGAACAGTCCGTTCCTTTATTATTACACTCCCTGCCGGTTTGGGGTCGCTTCACTTCCGGTGGGGATTTTTCTTTTTTCATCGTCGTGACGCACCCGTCCTTCAGGTTTTCCAAAGGGGGTCGTGAAAACCGACCGGCTACGGAGTATTTTTCCTTCCCATATGACAAAAACCGACTATCCATGACTATTCCTGCCAGTGTGCCGGTCGCGCTTGCCTCTCATGGTTTCTTCCCTTATATTCGCACTGACATTTAAACAAGTTGAAAAATATGGAAATATGCTACATCGAGGCCGGTGTCCTTGAGAGGATGCTGGCACGCGCCGAGAACCTGTCCGCACATGTGGACAGATTGTATGAGAGAAACCGCTGTAAGGAACTCGGAGAGTGACTGGACGGCCAGGATGTCTGCCTGCGCCTTGACATCTCGCCACGTACCCTGCAGACACTCCGCGATACCGGACGGCTGGCGTTCACCCGCCTCCAGCGCAAGTTCTATTATAAGCCAGAGGATGTGGAGAAGCTGATGGCCTACGTCGGCATCAGACGCAAGGAGAAGGCAATGAGAGAAGGAAGGAAGAACGGAAACCTTTAAAGAGCGGAAGAGATGGAAGGCATTATCGACAAGGAGAACGAACGTGTCCGCAGGTTCTTTGCCCTGCTGGACAACATGGAGAAAAAAGTGGAGCGTCTTGCCCGTGACAACCGTCCTCCCTTCAACGGGGAACGGTTCCTGACTGACAGGGAGCTTTCCGGAACGTTGAGGATCAGCCGCAGGTGCCTGCAGGATTACAGGGACCAAGGGCGGATTCCCTATATCCAGCTTGGCGGGAAGATCCTGTACAGGCAGTCGGACATCGAGAAGCTGTTGGAGGAGAACTATCACGCAGCATTGGTATAATATCGTATTCAAGTTTAAGGATTGCCGCCGGAATCGTAAATACAATTCCGGCGGCAATTTTTTTATTTAGCCTGCGGCTTCCTTGCCGGCCGCAGGTTTTCTTCTTTCCATCAGCCGGTCCATGTCCGAGGATATCTTCCGGTCGGTGACCTGGGCGTAGACCTGCGTGCTGTCGATATTCGTATGGCCCATTATCCTGGCGATGCTCTCTATCGGAATGCCCGCGGTCAGTGTCAGGGTCCCGAACGAATGCCGGGCCATGTGGTAGGACAGGTTCTCTTTCATGCCTAATGCCACGCCCATTCCATGTACCTCGTACCAGAGGACATCGCGGACCGGCAGCGGGAATACCGGCCTGTCGTCATCCGTGGTGTTGTAAAGATCCAGTATCTGTCCGGCTATGGGATGCAGCGGGATGAACGCCTCCACGTCCGTTTTGGCGCGGCGGATGCGGATATACCTTCTTCCTTCCGAGGTCGTTCCGATGTGACGGGGATGGAGAGCCCTCGTATCCGCGTAGGCCAGACCGGTCAGCGAGGAGAAGATGAACGTCCTGCGCGCCAGCTCCATCATCGGGTCGGGCAGCGGGGTTTCCATCATCCGCTTCAGTTCACTGCGGCTGATATGCCTTAGTTTAGGTGCTTCTTTCCTCTCGTATGCCACGTCCTCTATCGGGTTGGCACGCAATACTTCCCGGTCCACGGCGATGTAGATGAGCCGGTTGAGCCAGCACAGGCAGTGGTTCACGTGTCCGTTCCTGTGTCCCAGCTCTTTCTTGAGAAAGACCTTGAACGATTCGGCGAACTCTTCGGTGATGTCCGAAAAGGCGATGTCCTTCATCCCGCGGGATTCGATGAACTGCCTGAGGTTAAGCTGCGTGGTCTTCGACTGGCGGTAGGTGGAGGTGGAATTGATCTCCTTGGAGCGGACCCTGAGCCGTTCGCGTTCCACCTCTCCGGCCTGCAGGAGGTATTCCGGCACGGAATTGGTACCGGATACGGTGGTCTTGAGCAGCTCGGCCGTGACCACTCCCTGGTTCCTCAGCAGGTTCCCGTACGCCTCTTCCAGCCGGCTGCGGAAGGCGGCAAGGCGGTTGTTCTCCCTGGCTGTTTTGATTTCACACTTCTTGCTGTCCCAGTCTCCGGGTTTGCAATAGATGCCTGTCGTGACAGCCGATTTCTTTCCGTCGATGCTGATCCGGCAGAGGACGGCGGTCGTGCCGTCCGATTTTACCTTGTTACGGTTGATGTAGAATAAAAGCTTGAATGTACTGCGCATGATAATAATTGTTTAAGGATTAAAGAATAAGTTTCAAATCGCGGGTTGCCTCGACGAACCTGTCCATGTCCTCGAACAGTCGCTTCGGGGTTACACGGGCATATATCTGGGTGGTCTTTATGTTGGAGTGTCCCAGCATCTTGCTGATGGTCTCGATCGGCACCCCTTCCTCGAGCGTGACCAATGAGGCGAAAGAATGCCTTCCCATGTGGTAGACAAGGTCCTGGCTGAGCCCCGCCATCAGGCGCAGGGATTTCATGTTTGCCCTGAGCGTGTGGTAGTCCTGCGGCGGGAAGAGGGTGGTGCGGGTATCGTCACGGTACTTCTCGATCAACGCGAGTGCTTCCGGCAGCAGCTTGACGCGTCCGAGGTAGTCGGTCTTCTTTCGCCGGTATTTCAGCCAGAGGCTGCCCTCGTCATCCGTGAAGAGGTTCTCCCGGGTGATGCTTACCGCATCGGCATAGGCGGTGCCGGTGTAACAGGCAAAGAGGAAAAGGTCCCGGGTGATGACATGTGACCTGCGTTTTTCCGGTATCTCCAGATCACGCAGCTTCTCGAAATTCTCACGGCTGAGTGCTTTCGGTGTTGTCTCCTTCTGCTTGGGCAGCTTGAAGTGGCAGAAATGGTATTTCTCCGAATGTCCCTCCTTGTAGGCGATGCGGCAGATCTTTTTCAGAATGGACAGGTAATGGCGCACCGTCTCCATCGCCAGTCTCTTCTTTTCCAGGCAGAAATCCTGATAGTCACGGATGAACTGCTCGTTGAGCTGTCCGAAGGCGAGGTCCGAGACCTTGAATTCCGTTTTGATGAATTCGGCAAGGGTGCGCCGGGTGTAGACGTAGGTCGACATTGTCGTCGGCGCACGGTCCACGCCGACACGGGCCTTCATCTCCTCGTTGTGCCGGTCGAGAAGTTTGAGCAGGGTCATCTGCATGCCCGCGTTACCCTGGAACATGTCCCTGACCGCGGCGGCATCGAAATCCTTTTTCCTTTCCATGAGGGAATTGAAGGCCGAGTGTACGGCAAGCAGCAGCCTCTCTATCTTTTCATTGGTCTCCACCGCTTCCCGGCTCTTGCCGTTCAATCGGCTCTCACGCGCGTTCCATAGCCCGGGGGTACAGGAGAGCTTGCAGCTGAACTGCGCCATCGTGCGGTTGAGGGTGATCCGTCCCATGATCGGGGCCTTGCCGGTCTTGTCCGGCTCGCTCTTTTTCAGGTAGAGCAGCACCTTGAATTTTTCCACTTTCATAACGCTCTTTTTTAGGTTGTAAAAATACTCCTTTGAAAAGCGTCCTTTGTCATGCAAAACATTGATAAACAGTGAATACAAATCCGCTTTGTTCCTATCGGTAAAAATTCGGTTACCTGCCGTTGTTTCCGAAACAGGCGGCTAACAGTCTGGTAACTGAAACGTCGCAATATTTTGTTTTCTTTTGCAGGTCTGTCTATTCTGCAATTCTTGCAAAACGCTTAATTATAAACGTTTTACGTTTAATTATCGTCATTCTGTTTTTTATTGCATTTCTAAATATTACTTATGCTGCCCGCCATACGTGGGCTACGACTGCTTATTATTGCGAGATTCATCCGGGAGTGATCTCCGAAGCGATGGGACATTCGTCCATCACGGTGACAGAAACCTACCTGAAGCCATTCCACAGTAAGAAAATAGATGATGCGAACAGGAGGATTATTGATTTCGTAGAGCGGTCGATAGGAAAAGCAATCGCTTGACAAATAGAACGTTACTTCGTAGGTAACGGGATTTTGAATATGCAGCAAAAGTATGCATATTTATTAAAATACACAAATAAAAACAAACATTATTTCTAACAAATCATTCCAAAAGGGAAATAACACAAGCAAAACATATCACTTCTTTGCATTAGAGCTTCATCGACATCTAAAATTTGCAAAAGACATTCTCCCCCTACCATTCTCCTGAAAAGCAGGGGTGGAGAGTTTGATTACTATTTTTTATTTTCCATGTATCATTTACCTTTCAACAGGCGTAAACAAAGGTTTTTCCGTTACCTACAAAGTAACGGGACGTACTCAAATTATTAACTAAAGCAACAAAACAATGAAGAAATTCAGACATTACGCCTTACTACTGGTTACGGCAATGGCAGTATTCGGTTGTTCAAAAGACTATGACGACACCGCTATCAAGAACGACATTAGCGATCTTCAGTCAAGAGTGGAAAAGTTGGAAACGTGGTGCACCACCGTCAACTCGCAAATCAGTGCCCTGCAAGGGTTGGTCACCGCACTGGAAGCGAACGACTACGTGACAGGAGTTTCGCCCGTGACCAATGGCTACACTATCAATTTCAGCAAGGGCGAATCCATCACCATCTACAACGGCAAGGATGGAGCCAAAGGAGCGGACGGTGTGACTCCTATTATCGGAGTAGACAAATTCGAAGGAGAGTATTACTGGACAGTAAAAATAGGCACCGCAGCCGCCACTTGGATGCTCGATGCCGATGGCAAGAAGATTCGTACCACTGGCGATAAGGGTCTGGACGGAAACGCAGGTATAAACGGTCAGTCTCCCGTATTGAGCGTAGCCACAGACACCGACGGCAAAGTTTATTGGAAAGTAAACGGTGAATGGCTGTTGAACAGCGGAAAGAAAGTTCAAGCCACAGGTGATAAAGGCGACAAGGGCGAAACAGGTTCAGCAGGTGCTGCCGGAGCAGCCGGTGCACAAGGTGATGCCGTATTTGCCGCAGACGGTGTAACGGTAGACAAAACCAAAGGCACGGTGACCTTTACCCTTGCAGGTGAAGACGGTGAAACTTTCACCTTGCCGATGGCAAGCGAAATGAAGATATTTAAAGAGTTTACTGACTGTGTGGTGCGTCCAGCGATGAAGACTCTAACACTTGATTTGAACTTGAAACAGGACGAATACACAGCTATTAAAGCTGAACTCACCAGCAGTAAAGGCATGACGACAGCTATCGTAAAAGCCACTCGTGCCGCAGCCGGTAGTCCGTGGGGTGTAACACTCAAAGAGCCAACATTCAATGCTGATAAGTCGATTAAAGAGAATGCTGTAGTTACCTTCGACTTCCCTGCCGATGTAGCCGAAGACGAATTTGCCCTACTGAAAGTAACAGTAATTGATACCAAAGGGCAGGAGCATGCTGCTACACGTATCATCGTATATAGTACGAAAGTAGCTGTGGAAAGTGTAATACTTAATCAGGGCACAATTGATGTCAATGTAGGTGACGAAGCGAATTTAATAGCTACCATCACACCTGCTGACGCTACTACTCAAACTCTAAAGTGGGAAAGTAGTGATGATGAGATTGTAACCGTAGATGCAGCTGGAAAAGTGACAGGGGTTAAGGCTGGTTCTGCAACTATCACTGTTACTTCTACAGCCGATGCTACTAAGACTGCTACTTGCACCGTGAGCGTGAAGAGCGTTGCCGTGACAGGTGTTACGCTTGAGGGAGACAAAGCCATAGCCATAGGTGAAACGGTAAAGCTCACTGCTACTATTGCCCCTGCCAATGCTACGAACAAAAAAATTACATGGAACAGCAGTAACCCGGAGATTGCTTCTGTTGGCACTGATGGTACAATAGAAGGTAAAGCCGCAGGTGAAACAACCGTTACTGTAACTACCGAAGATGGAAGTAAAACTGCTACTTGCAAAGTGGAAGTAACGAGCATGCCTTTAAAGGCTTATAATGTTGGAGATTATTATCCTGATGCGGACGATTCAAGTACAGCTGTAGGTGTAGTATTTCAAATTACTAATGGAGGTGTTCATGGTAAAGTCATATCATTGGATGAGACTACCGCACAGTGGAGTACAGTGAATCACTATTTCACAGCAAATAATTATAATGATGGTGCTGCAAATACCAAGATAATAATGGAACAAGCAGAGGCTGATACGAAATATCCTGCCGCAGCATGGTGTGTAGACAAAGGTGCAGGATGGTATTTGCCCGCTAGAGGTGAATTGGAAGAATTTGGTGAAATTTGGTATGCGAATCCAACAACTTATAATACGAAATTTACCAATGCAGGTGGAACAGCCATAAATTTAGATACGTTTAAGAATTACTATTGGACTTCCAATACTAATGATTCTGGCTACGTTTCAGCTATTTCTTTCGATGGTGGAGGTACTTCAACTCCTCATAAAGAGAATTACAAAGTGCGTGCTTGTTATGCTTATTAACTTTTATTCAGTCAATAGCGCCAACAAGTTAAGTAAAATATAATATCCAGCAAGCTGAAACCTGATTGGGTTTCAGCTTGCTTTGTTTAAAACCTTTATGACTTTAGTAAATGAAACATCAACAACAATTAATCCGGATAATCAGCCTAAATCCAATTAGAATATCTTACTTTTGTACACTGAATTAAATAAGGAACAAAATGAGGACAAAAGACTGGAAAGCAATAAATAATGCCAAAGTGCTGGTAGTGGGTGAAGATTCTAATTTACAATGGTCGGAGACTGTGCCTGAATATGTAATGTTTGCCGATTACTACTTCCGTGGCTTTCCCGAAGATCATGGTGAACGCAGCCGTAATGTAGAGGCGCGCAACCTTTTCAATTATATCATCAAACTGACGGGTAACCAAATGACTCCCGAAGATTTCTATATCACCAATCTGTGCAATGATAATTTGGAACCTGCCCCCAAAGGAAAGAGGGTTCTCATACCCGAAGATAAAGCTCTGAAAGGAATTGAACACATCGAATGGATTTTATCACAGAATCCCACCATCGAATATGTGTTTGCCATGTCGCTGCAAACCAATTACTGGCTTCAGAAAGGCGGGTTCTACGAAGGTAGTGCCGAGTTTCTATCAGCTGCCGAACCCCGGCGCACAGGAACTGAAAACTATCAGCCTTTTTACCAACCGGTAGACGGCAAAGCGTTTATCCAAGTCTGTGGTAATTGTTATGATGCCAAAAACTTTCCGGTGAAAGTGATTCCCATCCTTCCCGCTAAAGATTTTCCTTTATCCGAGCAGAACATGGAGCGATACGGGGAAGCTTGCAAAAAGGTGAGTAGCTATTTTAAATAAAGGAGGAGACGGGAATGCATATTATAAATAAGGTGTTCTCTTCTTCTTTCCATATTCAGCTTTTTTGTCTCTTATTTTCCTTTTCTCTCTTTCCTTTTTCCTCTCTTTTTCCTTTTTTCTATTCTCTCTCTTTTTCTATTTTGTTCCTGTTTACCTTTTCTTTTTTTCGCATTCCGAAAATCCTTTTTCGGAAACATAGTGAAAAAGAAAAAAAACAGTAGTAAATTTTAAAAGGCAGAAATATTTCTTTGATTTTGTATAGAACAAAAGAAAATAATTTCTCACTTTTGTAGCTACAATAGGGGATAGGTGCCCTGTGAGATGTTTACTTTCTGGAAAAAGGATGAATGAAAACAGAATACTTCTTGCGTTAAAATTAGAAAAAAGTTTTCCGTTTTGGAAAACTTTCTGTATCAGCGAGAAAGAAAAGTTTCCCGAATTTTAATGTTAAAAGCTAACCAAGCTATTAGATAATCTTCTATCTTTGTATCCGGTTTCGGAGCTAAAAAGAGGTTTAGTCAATGAGGGAACGCTGTGTAAATCGGCGACAGTACCCGCTGCTGTAATTCTCTAAGAATCCGCACAATAAGCCACTGCATCGATGGCGGTGTGGGAAGGTGTTGCGAGGGAGGGATAAGTCAGAAGACCTGCCGGAATTTTTTAATTTTCAATTTTTAATTTAATAAGCTTTCGGGAGTTAAAGTTATGAACTACGCGGAAATTTGTATCATCAAACGTGATGGTAAAAGAGAAGATTTCTCTATCAGTAAGATCAAGAATGCAATCAGTAAGGCATTCAGTGCAACCGGTTTTCAGGATGAGCAGCAGTTGGTGGCTGACATCACTATGAACGTAATCAGTCAGTTTACTACTCCTACTATTACCGTAGAAGAGATTCAGGATTTAGTAGAAAAGTCGTTGATGAAAGTACGTCCGGAAGTAGCGAAGAAATATATTATTTATCGCGAATGGCGGAATACGGAGCGCGATAAGAAAACCCAGATGAAGCAAGTGATGGACGGTATCGTTGCTATCGACAAGAACGATGTCAACTTGAGCAATGCCAACATGAGCAGTCACACGCCTGCCGGACAGATGATGACATTCGCTTCCGAAGTAACCAAAGATTATACGTATAAATACTTGTTGCCGAAACGTTTTGCCGAAGCACACCAGTTGGGAGATATTCACATTCACGACTTGGATTATTATCCGACAAAGACGACAACCTGTATCCAATATGATATGGACGACCTCTTTGAACGTGGTTTCCGCACAAAGAACGGTAGTATCCGTACTCCGCAAAGCATCCAGAGTTATGCTACGTTGGCTACCATTATCTTCCAGACGAATCAGAATGAGCAGCATGGCGGACAGGCAATTCCTGCTTTCGATTTCTTCATGGCAAAAGGTGTGGCCAAATCTTTCCGCAAACATCTGGCATCGTTCATCAATTTCTATGTCGCCATGGAAAACGGAAATCAGGCCGATGAGAAATCCATCCGCACATTGATTAAAGAATATCTTCCGTCTATCAAGGCTACCGAAGCCGAACGCGAAACATTGCGCATTGCTTTAGTGGCTTTACAAATCATTATAGATAAGGAACACCTTGCCCGTATCGTTGAAAAAGCTTATCAGCAGACTCGCAAAGATACCCATCAGGCCATGGAAGGATTTATCCACAACCTGAACACGATGCATTCACGCGGCGGTAATCAGGTGGTATTCAGCTCCATCAACTACGGTACGGACACTTCTGCCGAAGGTCGCATGGTGATCGAAGAATTGCTGAAAGCTACCATTGAAGGATTGGGCACAAGAGGCGAAGTACCTGTATTCCCGATTCAGATTTTCAAGGTGAAAGACGGAGTTTCTTACTCGGAGAAAGACTTTGAGAAAGCAATGAAAGCGGGAAATATCGAAGAGGCAATGACCGACCGTTACGAGGCTCCCAACTTCGACTTGCTGTTGAAGGCTTGCCAGACTACGGCGAAAGCATTGTTCCCGAACTTCATGTTCCTCGACGCACCTTTCAATCAGAACGAGAAATGGAGAGCGGACGATCCGAAACGTTACATCTACGAATTGGCGACGATGGGTTGCCGCACCCGTGTATTTGAAAACGTGGCAGGAGAAAAATCTTCTTTAGGTCGTGGCAATCTTTCGTTCACTACGCTGAATATGCCGAGACTGGCGATTGAAGCCCGCATCAAGGCGGAAAACCTGATAGAGGATGAACGCAACAAGGATGCCATTAAACAGAAGGCAAAAGAAATTTTCATCGAATCCGTACATACTATGTCGGTTCTTGTAGCCGATCAGCTTTACGAGCGTTATCAGTATCAGCGTACGGCCCTGGCACGTCAGTTCCCGTTCATGATGGGAAATAATGTGTGGAAAGGCGGCGGTGAGCTGAACCCGAACGAGCAGGTGGGGGATGCATTGCGCAGCGGCACGCTGGGTATCGGATTTATCGGCGGACACAATGCGATGGTGGCTCTCTACGGACAAGGTCACGGACACAACCAGAAAGCATGGGACACGCTGTATGAAGCTGTGATGGAAATGAATAAAGTGGTAAACGAATATAAAGAAAAATATAACCTGAACTACTCCGTTCTGGCTACTCCTGCCGAAGGACTTTCGGGACGTTTCACCAAAATGGATCGTCGGAAATATGGAAAAATCCCCGGAGTGACAGACCGCGACTATTATGTCAACTCTTTCCACGTAGATGTGAAAGAACCGATCAGCATTGTTGAGAAAATCAAGCGTGAAGCTCCGTTCCACGCCATTACGCGCGGCGGACATATCACGTATGTCGAGCTGGACGGTGAAGCACAGAAGAATGTACGTGCCATCGCCAAGATTGTGAAGGTGATGCACGACGAGGGGATTGGCTACGGCTCTATCAACCACCCGGTAGATACTTGCCATAACTGTGGTTACAAAGGGGTTATCTTCGATAAATGTCCGGTGTGCCAGAGTGAAAGCATCCTCCGTATGCGCCGTATAACCGGTTACCTGACAGGCGATTTAAGTTCCTGGAACTCTGCTAAACGGGCAGAAGAACAAGACCGCGTAAAACACCTGTAAGGAGTTGAAAATGACCTTACTAATAGTCTTCTATCTTTGATTTTTTAATTTTCAACTTTCAATTTTCAATTTAAGAAGTGAATTTATTAGGAACTTATCCTGAAACGATTGTCGATGGTGAAGGCATCCGGTACTCTATTTATCTTGCCGGATGTTCCCATCACTGTCCCGGTTGCCACAACCCGGAGAGCTGGAATCCGGGGGCGGGGGAAGAACTGACGGAAGAAAAAATACAGTCCATCATCCGTGAAATCAAGGCAAATCCTTTGCTGGACGGTGTTACTTTTTCCGGTGGTGATCCGTTCTTCCATCCGGAGGAGTTTCTGCTTTTACTGAAACGGGTGAAAGAGGAGACGGGAATGAATGTGTGGTGCTATACAGGATATAGCTACGAAGAAATCAAGGCACAGCCCCGCTTGAACGCTGCCCTTGATTATATAGACGTATTGGTGGACGGACGCTTCGAGCAGGCTCTTTTCTCTCCGTATCTGGAATTCAGGGGAAGCAGCAATCAACGGATCTTGAAACTGAAATAAACTGCACTAAAAAAACTTATTTTTCAAAGGAAACAAAAACACCTCTGTCATAGTTTTGTTTACCTTTACACATCCCTCCGGGAGGAACGACTACACTTACAAGAATAAGTTTTTATGGTACAATCGATAAATTCAACTCAAAAAATAGAGGAAACCGACGGATTGCCGATGCCTAAGCGTATTTGGGCGGTGGTGTCCGTCGGATTCGCTCTTTGTATGTCGGTATTGGATATTAACATCGTCAATATCGTACTACCCACGCTTTCGCATGATTTTGGGACTTCTCCCGCTGTAACAACCTGGATTATCAACGGCTATCAGCTGGCTATTGTCATATCGCTACTGTCTTTTTCCGCTTTAGGTGAAATCATCGGTTACCGGAAAGTCTTTCTTTCGGGTATCGGTCTGTTTTGCATCACTTCATTGATCTGTGCCTTGTCCGATTCGTTTTGGACGCTAACCGTCGCCCGTATTTTTCAGGGATTCAGTGCCTCTGCCATCACCAGCGTGAATACGGCACAGCTGCGTTATATCTATCCGAAGAGCCAGATTGGGCGGGGAATGGGGATTAATGCGATGGTTGTTGCCATATCGGCTGCCGCCGGGCCTTCTGTGGCGAGCGGTATTCTTTCTATTGCCAGCTGGCATTGGTTATTTGCTATTAATGTTCCGTTAGGACTTACCGCATTGTTTCTCGGCATCAAACATCTGCCAAGGCAGGAGGAACGCTCTAAACGCAAGTTTGATTATATCAGCGCCATAGCGAATGCGGTAACCTTCGGTCTGCTTATATATACGCTGGACGGATTCGCCCATCACGAGGAAATGGATTTCCTTTTCATCCAACTGGTTGTATTGGCAGTGGTAGGCACGTACTATGTGCGTCGGCAACTTACGCAGACTACTCCGCTATTGCCGCTCGACCTGTTGAGGATTCCTATTTTCCGGTTATCCATCCTGACTTCCATTTGTTCCTTTATCGCTCAAATGTCGGCAATGGTTTCCCTGCCTTTTTTCCTGCAGAACACTTTAGGACACAGTGAGGTGATGACCGGACTTTTGCTTACTCCGTGGCCGTTGGCTACGCTGGTCACGGCTCCATTGGCAGGGTATCTCGTGGAGCGTATTCACCCCGGTATACTGGGAAGTATCGGGATGGTTCTGTTTGCCATCGGACTTTTCTCGCTTTCCAGTCTGACTGCCGAATCATCTGATATAAGTATTATCCTGCGTTTGATGTTATGCGGTGCGGGCTTCGGATTGTTTCAGACGCCGAACAATAGCACGATTATTTCTTCCGCTCCTACGCAGCGTTCGGGAGGGGCCAGTGGGATGCTGGGAATGGCCCGCCTGTTGGGACAGACCACCGGAACAACATTGGTTGCATTGCTTTTCAGCTTTGTCACTCATAGCCGGAGCACGGCTGTTTGCCTGATGGTGGGGAGTGGATTTGCCGTTGTGGCAGCTATTGTCAGTAGCTTGAGGCTATCGCAGCCTTCCACCCTGAAAAGAAAATAATGAAGTCCTGAAAGAGGATTAAGTCTTTCAGAACTTCACAGGAACATCATACAACATATTAGTAAGTAATCATTCAAGATGAACTTGAAAGATTTGACTTTCTAGTATTTCGTTTCCCGTATGACTTCTACCAGACGGCGGAAGTCTTCCGGATGCACATCACCGATGTTTCCGATACGGAAGGTATCTGCTTTTGAAATCTTTCCCGGGTAAATCACGAATCCTTTATTTTTCAGTGCATAATAGAATGTTTTGAAGTCGAATCCTTCATGAGGATAAAGGAAAGAAGTGATGATAGGCGACTGGATGTCATCTTCGAGCAGTGTTTTGAATCCGAGTGCACGCATACCTTCCACCAAAATACGGTGATTTTCGCAGTAACGTTGGTAACGTGCTTCTACACCTCCTTCTTCAATCAATTCGGTCAGGGCTTGTTTGAAAGCACGGACAACGTGTGTCGGTGAAGTGAAGCGCCATTTTCCATGCCCTTTTTCCATTGTTTCCCATTGGTCGTAGATGTCCAGGGAAAGAGAGCGTGCCACTCCTTTGCAATATTTTAATTCCGAACGGCGGGCGATGATAAATCCAAATCCCGGTACACCCTGAATACATTTGTTGGAACTGCTGATTAGGAAGTCGATACCGAGTTCGTTTACATCTAAGGGGATACCTCCGAAGCTGCTCATACAGTCTACAATCAGCTTTTTACCGTGCATCTTGACGATGTGGGACAGTTCTTTGATCGGATTCAGGATACCGGTCGTTGTTTCGCAATGAACGAAAGCGACATGTGTGATATCGGAGTTATTGCTAAGATAATCGTCTACATATTCAACTGATACCTGCTCTGTTTCTTCAAAAGCCAGCATGTCGTAGTCGAGGTGGTAATATTCTGCAATGTTGCCCATGCGGTCGCCATAGGCTCCGTTGCTACATATCAGGAGTTTGTCTTTCGGGGTGATGGTGGCGCCCAAAACGGCTTCCACGCAATAGGTTCCGCTTCCTTGTAAAAGGATGGAGGTGTATTCTTCCGGTTTTTTAGTGGCGATGTTAACCAGGTCTTTGCGGAGTTCCTGAACGATGCCGAGGTTGTAGTCTTCGTCCCACGTACACCAGTCGGTCATCATGGCTTCTTTTACTGTTTCAGAGGTGGTTAGAGGTCCCGGAGTTAATAACAAATATGGTTTCATAATGATGTTTTCTTTAGAAATGAATAAATAAATGATTTTGATTTTTCTGATTGTTGGATGCGGGCGTGAATGTTAGTTGCCGGCGTTGATCGTTTCAATCAGTGCGGGAAGTTCTTCGATAGTGCGTATCACGTAAGAAGCTCCTGCGGCAAGCATGCGCTCTTTGACGTCGGCGATGCGGGCTTCGAGTTCGGAGGCAGGCATTGATTTTGTCTCTGCTTCGGTAAGTGCCATTTCATTGCTGCCGAGAATCACGCCTACGCTATACACTTTCGCGTTCACTCCTTCACGAATATCGGCAATCGTGTCGCCCACTTTTATAACGGCGTCAAGGCTGGGGACTGCTAATTTCGTCAGGTTCTCAAAAATCATGTAAGGAGCGGGACGTCCGGCGGGAAGCAGGTTGGGAGTGGCGCAATAATCCACGTGATATCCTTTTGCCTGTGCGGCGGGGAGAACTACATCCATCATTTCGCGGGTATAGCCGGTGGTCGATCCTATTTTAATACCTGCGGCACGCAATTTCTCCAAAGTCGGGATTACTCCCGGAATAGGGTCTGTGTAGTTTTCGAGAGAGGCAAAGAGATGCTTCTCGAAAAGGCGGTTCAGTTCTACCACGTCTTCTTCCGTCCAGGCGCGTTGGTAACGGGCGGTAAACTGTTCGTTCACGTCAGACATGGAAAGTAGTTCGCGGATGTGTTGAATTTTGGGTAGTCCCATTGGTTTGCGAGTCTGTACAACATCGATTACCAGTCCTTTTTCGGCAAATGCTTCGATAAAAGCAGCCACGGGGGCAAAACATCCATAGTCAACGGCTGTACCAGCCCAGTCCATAATAATACATTCAATCTTTTTCATTCTTGTTTCTATATAATATTGGTTTATTCGTCGGAAATTAATAAGAAGCGAGGGAGGGGACAGGGCAGGATTCGTTCCCGCGTATTTCACCCTGTTTCCCTTTTCTGTATTTTTCCTCTATAAATAAAGCTCACGTGTGTCCCCTTCTGGATTCTCCCTAGAATTC